>ERZ869991.179-NODE-179-length-20602-cov-13.489939_pt1 | contig 20602 bp, 20 predicted proteins | sample MGYA00520862_ERZ869991 | MGnify/ENA primary metagenome ERZ869991 (study PRJEB32232, sample SAMN07284978) | human gut metagenome | biome: human-associated habitat; material: feces | host: Homo sapiens | place: Tanzania | collected 2014-08-11 ...
CCTAGAACTTATTAACAAATGCCTTGTAGAATTAAATTACAAACAAGTTAATACTTTTTCCGAACTGACCAAAAATGAGCATAACAAATTGAAAAATATTATTAACATAATAAATTCCGAAATTTGCACATCTGACAAATGGAATTTTTTAATAAGAAACAAAAAATTAACCCTTCCCAAAAATTCAGGAGAAATAGAAAATACAATAGATGGAAGGATTAAAGATATCATTGTTGATGGCAAAAAGTATGAGTATTTTGCAAATTTTGAACACTTTTTTACAAACTCTCAACCTTCAAGCACTTATAGCTTATTCAATGACAAAATTCTTTTTCCAACTTTTAACAAAGACAAAACGGTTGAAATTATTTACTACACCAAAAACTGCGTAAAAAATCAATACGGCGAAGAAAAACTGACTTTTGAAGAAGCAGATGACATATCTCTTATTCCAAACCCATTTGTCGAACCGATTGTTGTATATGGAGCTTGTATGAGATTAAAAGGCAATCCAAAACATGCCCGATTTAGCTATTGGCTAAGCATGTACAAAGATGCTTTTGCGAACTTAAAATCAAAAGTTTCTAAAACAATTGAGGAACATCCAACTATTAAAATATCCCGTAGATAAAGAGTTTCTCCAAAAAAGTAAAATCATTTTTGCGCATAAAAAAAACAGGAAGTTTAAAATTCATTTTCCCCTCCTGTTAAGATTTACACTAGCCGAAATATAAATAGCATGACTATTATACAATTTTTTTCGAAAAATTTCAAATAATACCTGCAAATGTAACGAAATGTACATAATTTAAAACCTATAAACTTATGAAACGATTAACTAAACAACAAAAAATATTTGTATCTGAATACATCAAAACTCTCGATGGAGAGCGTTCTGCGAAATGCGCCGGTTACAAATCAAAGAATTTAACAACCACCGCAACAGAACTTTTGTCTGATGAAACCATTATAAGAGAAATTAAAACACAACTAAAACAACAAATTTCATCATTAAGAGTAAATAAAGGTTATGTAATACAAAAATTACTCCAAATCGCAGAATTTTCACTTGAAGAGGAAGATATTTTGGATAAAGAAGGTGATTACACCGGCAAAAAGAAACTTCGTGATACATCTGCCGGTTTAAAAGCCCTTGAAAATTTATGCAAATATCTTGGATTTAACTCTAAACAAGAAGACGAAGAATACAAACAAGCCAAAATAATAACAATTTCAAATCTTGACGATGAAAAAATCTAATTATTAATAAGGAGAAAAACTAATGAAAAACAGTGACGCAGAAGCATTACTCTTGAGCAATGCTTCTTTAGAAGATCTTATAAAAATGAAGATTGAAAAAGAATTTATGAACGATTTAAAAAAATCAAAAGAAAAACCTATCCCCAAAACTTACACCAATATAAAAGATTTGCCTAAAGACAAAATATTTTCGAAATATTCTATATACAAATTTTTCAACAGAAAAACGGGATGCGAAACATTTATAAACGGAATTCAAGCAGATGCACTAATAGGATTGCAAACTAATGTCAGATCCAAAATGTTAAAAGGAGAACTCAACGCCTTCACAACAGATGATGCGTACATAAAATTTGAGAAAGCTGAATATTAATGACAAAATTTTCAAACCCTTATGAAAACCCAGCATACGTAAAACAAGCAATACTTTTATATTTAAAATATTCAAAATTCCTTGATGACGACTATGCTGATGCCAAAAACGACAAAGTACAATACTTTTTTGACCTCATAAATAGAACTTATCCATATTTTTGGGTAATTACAGAAGGAGAAAAAGTTAGCGGATTTGTATATCTGGATAACATTATAGGGAATAATAAAAAATACCATAGTGCTGAACTAGTTACCTGCTTTGACAAGAATTATTGGGGAATTTATACAAAAATTTGCGCTTATTGTTTCTTGCGCCTAATTTTTCAAAAATATGGTTTTGAAAAAATCAAAGCCCTTATATATCCTGAAAATTTTCGTGTAAAAAATCTGCTTTTATATTCAGGATTTTCCAAAGAAGCTTTATTGAAAAAAGAAACAAAAAGAAACGGAAAACTGCAAGATATTGAGATTTATTCAATATTAAAAGAAAGGTTATAAAACAATGAAAATAGAACAAGAAGATTTAATTCAAAAATTAGATAATCTAAATGAAAAATACTTAATCGGAAATATTACAAAAAAATTTGATAAATACGACGAAGAAAGGAATTCTCAATTAACAGATATAAAACTCGTTAGAGATGCAATTTATAATTCGGAAATTCCACGACTTAACGGCTGGGATAACAAGGTTGAATTACCGGATATTTACGAACTCGCTCAAACTTTAAAATCTCATATTAGCGAAAACCTATATTCCCATCCGGATGCAATGTTTGACGTTTCCGGTACAACTCCACAAACACAAAGTTTTGCAAATAGCCAAAAAGCAATGCTTGTTAATACTTTTGAACAAATGAACCTTGAAAATGAAATGGAAAAAATTATTGACGGAATTATTGAAACCGGAGAAAGTACACTATTTGTCGGTTGGGAAACAAAAATTAAATCGACAAGACGAGCGCAAACTCTTGAAGAACAACTTCTATCAGATGATAAAACAGGTTTTGTACTTGATGAAAAAATTATTTATGACAACGCCAAAATCAAACATATTAAGTCAGAAGATTTTGTTTTCGATAAATTCAATATTGACAACTGGGATAAATGCGCCAAAATATACCGCACATATCTAACAGTTGATGAAATCTTTTCAGACAAAGCTAACAACCAATTAACTAAAGAAAAACTGGAAATTTTGAAAGGAGTGGTGGCAAATAACAAACGACCTAACAACAAAGAAGAAAAGGCTGTAGAAGGTAACAAAGTTGAAATTTTAGAATTTTGGGGTGATATTGAACTCAATGACGGAACTTTACTAAAAAATTGGTTAGTCGTCGTTGCTGCAAGACAAATGATTATTCGTTTTGAGAGTAATCCGTTCGTAATCAACCCATTTATTCACGCAAACATAATTGAATCTCCGCAAACTTGCAGAGGAATTTCACCGCTAAGAGTTGCACTGATTTTGAACAATATAGCATCAACAATTTTAAACAAACAAATTGATGCACTAGCTCTTATGATGAACCCTCCATATCTTGCGCCAAAAGGATGTTTCAAAGGGCAACAAGAAGTTAAACCGGGCAAAATTATTGAATATGATGCAGCACTTATGCCGCAATCTCCAACTCCACTGTCTTTTGACAAAGCAATGGTTGGTTGGGATTTCTTAAACTATTTTAAATCAACGATTGAAAGCGCAACAGGAATTTTCAAAAACATGGCTGGGAATATTCAATCCGCACAACGAACCGCAACCGAATTAAACTACTCAGTGAGCGGACAAGAAGCACGCTTAAATATGATTTTGGATTCCATAAACAGAAAAATCATTGTTCCTATGGTTGAAAAAACTGCAGAAATAATTTCATATTTCAAACTTGGCAAAGAATTAATCGGAGTAAATGATAGGGGCAAAACAAGTTTTATTGAAATTGATGATGATATTAGAAATTCCAATTATATTTACCGCTATGGCGATAGAAAAGCAACTTTTGAAAGGAAATTAAGATTAAAAGAGCTATTTGAAGTCGTACAAGCCTTTGCCCAAGTTCCGGAAGTTGAAGAAAAAATTGATTGGCTAGAATGTTTCAAATTCGCACTGGAACAGTATGGAATAGAAAACGCAAATAATTTTTTATTGGAAGAAAAAACTAGTTCAAATTTTGCCGATTAGCAAATAATACATACAAAATAAAAATAAAAAATTCAAAAAATTACCTATAAAAGCTATAAAAAATAATATTTTGTGCAATAAAGCAAAATGTTTATTCTTGAAATCTATTTGAGGCAAAAAATTTAAAAACTTTTTTGAAAGAAATATTTCAATAACAAAAAGAATTAAAAAGATAAAAGCCAATATAGTTAATAACAAATATATAGCACTATACTGCGCTAAAGTAATATATACATTTGTATATAATTTTATATGCAAATTTTCAAGAACAAATACATGAATAGTAAAAAAAACTAAAAAATAAAAACATAATGCAGACAGATTTGAAAAAAGATATTTATATATTCTCATACACCAATAATACATAAAAGGAGAAATTATGACAACACAAAAATCAAACAATTTTGACAAATATAATCCTGCAAAAATATATGGTAGTTATATTTTTAATGAAACACTAAAATATCAAAAAAAATATAATTTTGATATTGGACAAGGTAAACATGCTACTTGGAATAATGAAGCAGATGCCTTTAAACACACTTTTATGCAAGCTCATTTAACATTATTATTTGGTGAAAACATTGCCAAAATTTTGGGAGATAAACACGAAAAAGATGGAAATTTAAAAATGGGGCAATCCAAAGCCGAAGAAAATATGGATTTATGGAATAATCAACAAGGTCGACAAATAGCGCATGAAATAATTAAAGAATATGGACACATCCCTTCATATTCAGAAAACCTAAATGATATTATCGCCAAAAAAGTTATACAAAAAATGAATAATGGAGAGCTTATTACCACTCCAACAGACTCTCGGAATTACCATAAAACAATAAATTATACTCGTGAAGATATTAAAGAAATGACAAACAAAGAATTTACAAAACACGAAAAAGCAATAATGCAACAACTAAAAACTCAAGGGATACCAAAAAGAAAAGAACTGTCCGTTGGGGAAAAATCTGAATATTCTAAAAACAAATTTAAAAGTAATTCTTCATCAGGGCAATGGGTTACAATCAACGGGAACCACGTATTACTAAAGAAATAACAGTTTTGAATAAAGGGGGAATTGTTGTATAAATTATTAAAAGCACAACGGGAGTTTTTAGAAATCCCGCATGATTACTCATTAGATGTCGCTGTTTATCAAGGGGGTTACGGTTCGGGCAAAACTTTTGCAGGGTCTTTATTAGGAATTTTATTGGCTTTAAAATTTCCAGGAATAAGAGGTCTTGTTGGAGCGCAAACCTACACCCTTGTACGGGACACTACTTTACAAACATATTTTGAACATCTTGACAATTTTGGATTTACGGAAGGCAAAGACTACGATTGGTCATCATCTCTCCAAAAATTAACTTTTAAAAACGGCTCAGAAATTCTATTCAGGCATTTTGACGAACCAAATAAATTAAAATCTCTAAACTTAGGATTTGTCGAAATTGAGGAAATGTCCGATATTCCTTACGATACATTCAAAATGCTCTTGGGACGTATGCGACAGAAAGTCAAAAAATCTTGGAAAGATTTTACATATAGAATTTTTGGACACACAAATCCCGAAACTTGTAAGGGATGGGTTTATAAAACATTTAAAGAAAACAAATCGCCAAATTATAGGTTAATTAGCGCTCCAACAACCCAAAATATTTATTTACCAAAAGGTTTTTGCGATGAACTAAAAAAGGTTTATGACGAACAATACTACAATATTTTTGTACTTGCACAAAACGGAGAGTACAACAACGGACTTGTCATAAAGGATTTTTCCGACGAAAACATAAAAGAAATAACTTATCAACCAGAAATGGATTTGCATATATCCTGCGACTTTAACGTTGATCCAATGTGTTGGGTTTTTGCACATAAAACAGACGATAAGGTCTTTTACTTTGATGAAATCGCAATGGAAAATACGACAACCGCAAAAGCTTGCGACGAATTTTATCGCAGGTACCCAAACCACAAAGGGAAAATCATCGTAAACGGTGACGCATCAGGCGACAACAGAAGTTGTACCAGTGAATACACAAACTACGTAATTATAAACAAAAAACTTTTACAATTCGGCTATGATGTGGAAATTCAGATAAAAGCTTTTAATCCGCCAATAAAAAATAGGATTATGGCATTCAATTCAAAAGTCCGCTCCGCAAATGGAGAAGTCTGTCTTTTTGTTGATAAAAAATGTGAAAAACTTTTATACAACATCTATAATCTCAAATACAAAGAGGGTTCGTCAAAAATAGATATTCCAACATATCAACAAATCAAGCAGTCAAAAGAACTCAAATTCTTATCTCATCCGATGGATGCCGCCTCATATTTAGTTGATTTTTATTGGCCAATAACACTGTAAGGGAGGAGTTTTAATGGATAAATTTATTGAATATTCACCTATTATAATTGTTGTTTTAATGTTTTTTATTCAACAAAAAATTTTTGTCACTCCGGAACAATTAGAGAAAAAACATAGAGAAATTATTGACGAAATTGAAGAAAAATTCGTGACAATGAATAGTTTTATTGATTTAAAAGAACAGTTTTCGGAAATAAAGGATAAAATTGATAAAATTTATGACTTATTGATTGATTTGAAATGAAAAATCTGTATCATGGAGGAATTATTACAAATTCGTAACATTATTCTCTATATATTAAAGTTTGATTGCCAAAATACCGTTAATACGAGTAATAGACATGTAAGTTACTAAGTAAAATCGAAAGGAAAGCGTTAATACAATGGGATTGGCAGCTTCACAAGCAAGATTTCTGGCGATAACAGCAAGAAAGATGAATTGCGAATTTGAATCAATGCAAATTGCGCAACAAAAGCTTTCTGTTACTCGTGACCAGCAAGCCGCAGCTCAGGAATATCAAGATTCTTTGAATGCGACTAAACTTGTATGGGATGCTGACAACAATTGCGACGGAACCGGAGATGTTTACAATTTGTCTTATGGATTAATGATGACACCTTCCGCATTGAATGAGTATGATCCTTATTTAATTACAGATTCTCAGGGTAGAATTGTTTTGACCGAAAGCATGTTTACTGCAGCACTGAATGCGGGTATTATTGATAAAGACGGTAACCCAATTGCGAAAAACACCTCCAAAGATGGAAATACAACAACTCCAAACGGCTTATTTACAGTTGGAACAACAGATGCAACAACAGGAGGTTCTCGTAACGCATTCTTATACCAATTAGGAGTTCAAGGACTTGCAGATCCTTCTACAATTCAATCAATATACGATCTGGGAGATGCGGGTTATACAAAATCTGGTATTGGTGGAGCTATAATTGACAAAACTTTGACCAACGCCATGACAACTAATACCTTCATCACATATATGCAAAACGCAGTGGATGAAAAAGGAAATTCTATCTATGCCCTTGATGTAATTTCACTTCTTGCAGATGCTGATGGAAATAAAGAAGTAACAGATGATGAATTTAATAAAACTTTCTGTACAACAACATCACCTTCAAAAAATGACAACGATAAAATCATTATCACCAAATCAGGCAGAGCTCTTTCAAGACAAGAAATTGAAAAATTAACTCTAGGCGACTTGTTGAGTGGCAAATACGAAATGAGCGGAAAAATGGATGCTACTGCTTTTTCAGCTATTGCAGAAAAAGTTTTGGCAGAAATGGCTGCAAAATTTGGTTTAGGTGAAAGTGCAAATGTTAAAGGCTTAAACGTTGATGCAACTTCTGAAAGTGCATTAAATCAAGCTTACGAATTTTCAAAACTACAACTTAACACAAATTATAAAACTAGTGCTAGTGGTGGTCTTACGAACTACAATGACCTTTCTAATGCAATCTCAGCAGCTCAAGATACTAACACAATCGCTAAATCAGCAAGATTTTCATCAATAAGTTTAACAAATATGTTAAAATCATTTTTAACTAACTTTGCCATAGCATTGGAAGGCTATGATGCAGGTTATGGTGTAGATAAGACTTCTACAAAGAAAAGTGATTATGTAACAGATGATTTAACATATTACTTTGTACTTAAAAATGATAACGCAACAACAGAGCAATCTAGTTTAAACGCAGATTTTTATAACATGTTGTATAACCAAATTTGTATGAACGGAGCTTGTACTGACAAAAACATTATGCAAAAAATAAATGACCAAGAATACCTAACCCACGCTTTGAAAAACGGTCAATTATTTGTTTCTACCCTAAATACTGACGGATATTTTTATCAAGGACATTACACCGCAAGCGGTCACATTGCAGAAGTAACTGATGATGATGCTATAGCTCAAGCAGAAGCCGAATATAACGTTAAAAAGACAAAATTAAACTATAAAGAAGAAACTCTTGAACTAAAAATGAAAAACATTGATACAGAATTGTCATCATTAACAACTGAATACGATACTGTTAAAAACTTAATTAGCAAGAATGTTGAAAAAGTATTTACAATGTTCAGCTCGTAGGTTTAAGTTATTAAAATTTCATGTTTAACATATAATTAAATCATGAAAGAATATGATTTTTATATAGTTCCGACACCTATCGGTAATTTAAGCGATATTACTTTGCGAGCAATAGAAACACTAAAAAGTGTTGATATTATTGCTTGCGAAGACATGAGAGTAACTCAAAAGTTATTAAACCACTATGATATAAGGACAAAATGCGTTTCTTATCACAAATTTAATGAAAAAGAACGTGTGGATTACTTCCTTGAACTGTTAAATGAAGGCAAAAAAATTGCACTTGTTTCTGATGCAGGAACTCCTCTTTTTTGCGATCCGGGAGCGGTTATCGTAGAAGAATTGAGAAAACATAATTTTTCTGTAACATCTCTTGCCGGAGCAAATGCAGTTGCAACTTTTTTATCTCAAGTTCCAAGAGAGGGAGAAGATTTCACATTTATCGGATTTTTACCAAAAACAAAAACTCAAATCGAAAATCTTTTAAAAACGTACAAATCGACTGATATAGTGTTTTATGATTCTCCAAACAGAATTTTAAACACATTAGATATTATCAAAGAAATTCGACCAAATTCTAAAGTTGCAATCGGGCGAGAACTTACAAAAGTTTTTGAGGAAATTGTTATTGATAGCGCAGAAAATATTATTGAACATTTTAAAAATAACATTTTAAAAGGCGAAATTGTCGGGCTTATCTTTAGGGAAAATTTTAATTGTAACGATATTGACATTGACGAAAAAATTTCTGTTTTAAAACGCAAAGGCTTTAAAGACAAGGATATATCAGTGATATTGGCAGAATTGTATAAACTAAATAAAAACGATATTTATAAAAGATGTTTATTATAATTTACATCTTCCACTTTTTTTAATTTATGATATAATATTTTTAGGATAGTTAATTGAAGTTTTTAAGGTAGAGATTTTTTGAGAAATAAAAAGTATATATCTTTAATAGCCCTGTTGTTGGTTATGACATGCCCGCTTCAATGTACTGCACGAGGAAATTTCTGGGGCGGTGCAAACGACACGGATGTACATGACCTTCAAACACCTACTGCAACACAGACTTCTTTTGACGAAACTCATACAACTTCTGCATCAGTAAGCACAACTGCAAATACTTCAGAAAAAAGAAAAATTAAAAATATTGAATTTGTCGGAAACAACGTTATTGACAAATCTCTAATTTTGCAACAAATGAAACTTCAAGCCGGAGACACATACAACAGAGAACTTGTGCAACGTGATCTTAAAGCTATCTACGAAATGGGATATTTTACAGAAAACATGCGTGCAATTCCTGTAAACAATTCTGACGGTTCTATCACTTTAAAAATTGTTGTAACAGAAAACGCTCCCGTAACAGATTTTACTATTGAAGGAAACACTGTAATTTCTACCGACGAAATTTTATCCTACCTTCTTCCTATGAAAGGGAAACCTCAAAATATTTCAGAACTTAACAATGCAATTGCTAAAATCCAAGATTGCTATAGCTCAAAAGGGTATATTTTAGCAAGAATTGACTCAGTTTCTGACGATCCGGATGGAACTGTAAACATTGATATCAAAGAAGGAACAATCAACAGAATTTTAATTTCCGGTAATGAAAAAACAAAAGATTACGTTATTGAAAGAAATGTTTTGACAGAACCGGGACAAGTTTATAATGAAAACTTGTTAAAAGAAGATTTGGTAAGACTTTATGCAACTCAAGCATTCAAAGACGTAACCAGAGAAATCGAACCTACTGATGATCCTGATAAATACGATATTACTATTAATATTGAAGAACAAAGGACTGCTAGTATTTCAGTAGGCGGTGGTATTGACTCTGTAACCGGTGTGTTTGGTTCTGTTGGAATTGCAGATAACAACTTTATGGGAAGAAACGAAAGAATTTCCCTTAACGGTATTGCCGGTACCGGTGTAATCTTAAACGACTCATCCATTAAACGCCGTATGAATTTGCAGGCTGAATTGAGTTATTTCAAACCATATTTTTATAACGCCGATACATCTTTGATGAGTAAGATTTTTTATAGAGATTTTGGTTCTTATCAAGTTCCACTTGCTATTGAAAGAAGAATTGGTGCAGAAGCAACTGTTGCTCACAGAATGAAATTCAATAAACATGTAACAGGGACTTTCTCTTTAGGACTTGAAAATATTGACGTATCTGAAGGTGATGCTGGTAAAATTGCAAGTTTGTACTCAAGATACAATATCCCAATTTCGGAACGTGCAAGACAACTTGATGGTGGATTATTCTTATCTTTAAGTCCGGCTCTTTTGTATGACACAAGAGATAGCGCAACAGTTACCAGAAAAGGGACAATGGCAAGTTTGAGATTTGATGAAGAATTTGGTGTTCTTGATTTTGATAAAACTCACGGAAAGTTAACCGGTATGGTTAAACAATATGTTCCTATTGGAAAGAAATCATCTTTATCATTCACTGCTAAAGGTGGAGGAAAAATTCACGGAGATAACATGCCGGAAGTTATGGCATATCGTTTAGGTGGCCCTTACACTATCAGAGGTTTCAAAATGAGTGGGGTTGGTACAGGCGACGCATTCATTATGGGTAGTGCAGAATTTGCAACCCCAATTCCGTTCCTTGATAGAACAAGAATTAATTTCTTAAACAACCTAAGATTTACTGTATGGGCTGATGCCGGTAAAATCTTCAACCCATCAATTACGGATAAAATTTACGACAGACCGCTTTATGCAGTATCTGCCGGTGTTGGTTTAAAACTGTATGTACCGGGAATGGGACCATTATCTATCGATTATGGTATTCCTCTTACAAATCCGGGTAGTAACGGCAACAAAAACGGTTACTTCACTTTTGGTGTAGGCGATATAATGTATTAATCTAATGGAGGTATAAAATGAAAAATTTAAAATTAGCAGCTTTATTAATGACTGCCGGTTTATTTATTACATTAGGCAATCAAGCAAATGCAGCAGGCGTTGGATATATTGATTACCAAAAAGTACAAGATAGCTTTCCTTTTGCTCAACAAGCAGTAAAAGAAATTGATGCAAAAGCATTGGAAATGCAACAATACATGGTTGACAAAGAAAAACAATACAAAGCTCTTGATACTCCATTGAAAAAGCAAAACTTTGAAGATCAAACTGCAAGAGAATTTAAACTAAAACAAGATGCTTATATGCGTTTAAAATCTGATAAAGAAGAACAAGTTTATAACAAAATTCAAGCTGCAACAAAGCAAGTTCTTGTAGAACAAAAACTTGATGCAATTGTTGATTACAGAGTAATTTTTGTTGGCGGTGTTGATATTTCTGATTTGGTTATCCAAAAATTGAAAAGTAGCCAGTTTTAGTATTTAAGGAGAAATCATGAAATATTCTGAACATGGAGAACAATACCACATCGGTTTAAATGTTGGAGATGTGGGTGAATACGTAATTCTTCCGGGAGATCCTAAGCGTTGTGCTAAAATTGCAGCGTATTTTGATGATGCAAAATTAGTTGCAGATAGACGGGAATACACAACTTACACAGGATACCTAAACGGGACCAAAGTTAGTGTAACTTCTACCGGTATCGGCGGTCCTTCAGCATCTATTGCATTAGAAGAACTTGTCAACGTAGGAGCTAAAACCTTTATAAGAGTTGGAACTTGCGGTGGAATGGATATTAACGTAAAAGGTGGCGATATTGTTATTGCAACTGGTGCAATCCGTATGGAAGGAACGACGAAAGAATATGCACCAATAGAATTTCCAGCAGTTGCAAATTTAGACATAATAAATTCTCTTGTTCAGGCTGCAAAAAACTTAGGACACGAATACCATACCGGAGTTGTTCAATGCAAAGACTCTTTTTACGGGCAACACAGTCCTGAAAAAATGCCTGTAAACTATGAACTACTCAATAAATGGGAAGCTTGGAAGAAGATGGGATGTTTGGCATCCGAGATGGAATCTGCAGCTTTATTTATAGTTGGTAGCTTTTTAAGAGTTAGAGTAGGTTCTGTATTTTTAACAGTAGCCAATCAGGAAAGAGAAAAGTCTGGCTTGGAAAATCCTGTCGTTCATGATACTGATATGGCTATCAAGACCGCTATTGAAGCTTTGAAAATTCTTATTGAAAACGACAAAAAATAAGGAGCAATTAAATGTTTAACAAAAAAATGCAGTATGTTATAAAAACTTGTGCAAGCGACAATACTCAAGAACTTCAAAACCTTTTGAACGAAATGTCTATGAACAATTGGGAACTGTATAGCATGCAAGAAGTTGAAGGCGAAGATGGTCAAATTTTGTGCAACTGCATTTTTATGCGAGAATCAGATACCTCCACAAATGAGATTAACGCAGATACAATAAACATTTCAACCTTTAAAAGTCAAATGGAGAAAATGCTTTCTACAGAACAATCTCCGTATGAAATTTGCCTTGATATTCAAAGCAAAATTAAGGATCAAAAAGCTAAAATTGCAAAAGTAAAAAAAGAACTTGATGGTGAAGCTCCGGCATCTGTAAGCAGGAAAAAACTTAATGATAAAATTTCTGCCGGCTTAAAAGAGTTGGAAGATTTGAAAATCCAACTGGCAAAAGCAACATCTCCAGATGCGATGTATTCAAAGTTGAAAGAAGAAAAATTATCTATTCGCTTGAGTGAGGAGATTTTGGGCTACATTGATCCAGACAGTGAAATTGATGAAGAAGAACTCGTTGCAGAAACTGTTAAAACAAGATTAAAATTAACTGAAAGTCTTGGTTATGTTATTCCAAAAATAGTTTTCCAAGATGACGAAAATTTAAACCCTTATGAATTTTCAATAAAAATCAGGGGAATAGATGTCTTTAAATCTACGGTTTACCCGAATTTTTTAATGTTCTACACTGACGAATTACATTTAGATAAGAAAATAAAAGATTCAATTTCAACTACTGACAAAATTACAGGTCGAAAAGTTATTTGGATTGAAAAGAGCAAAACAAAAGATTTTTGGCAAAACGGGATTTCCGGTTCTGAATATATCGCAAAAGCTTTAGAATATTGCGCTATCAAATATGTTGAAGATTTACTTGATTATGCAGAATTAGATAAGTATATTGATGTAGTGAGCAAAACAAACGAATTTTTAGTTACAAACGTAATTCCTGATTTCATCTCGCTTTCTGACTTGAGATTTATTTTAACAAGTTTGATTAGAGAAGAAATTTCAATTAAAGATATCACATACATCTTTGAAAAAATTAATGATTTTGCAGAAGATAGCACAAAATCTGATTTAATTAAAAAAATTAGATTGACATTATCTCGTCAAATCTGTGACAAATACAAAAACGAAGACGGAGTTATTTCAGCATTTGAAATTTCAGAAAAAACTCTTGATAAACTAACTCCGAGTTTTGATGAAGGCGAAGATGCTATAATTAGAATTGATGCAGGTTTTGCCGAAAAATTGGCAGAAAAAATCATTAAACAATCAAAACAATTCGAGATTGATGTACCAAAACTTTTCGTACCATTAGAATTAAGACATTTGATATTCACACTTTTGAGCAATTATATTAATAATATCGTTGTTTTGGCAAGAGAAGAAATTGGTTGCAATGCGCAAGTTGATATTATTGCAGAAATTTAAAATTTCATTAGCAAAAAAATATTTTTACAAGTTTTAGAAAAAACATCATGCGCGTGTTAGGGATAAACAATCAAATACCATTTACAAGACGACCTCTACCGGAAGAAGAAAGAGGATTAAAAGATGCTTGTGACAAAGCTTATGATGCAATCGGGGTTACAGACAGAGTTGCGATTACACATGGTTCCTGCTTTCCAGCAATTGACCGAAACACCTATATCGGAAGTCCTTATGGAAAGGCCGCTAGAGAATATGTCAAATTTTTATCCTTGTATGGCTTTAATGGGAATCAATTAGGACCTGGAGGAGAGTTGGAATTTAAAGATGGAGAAATAAAACCTTCTCCATACAATTCTTCTGCGTTTGCCAAAAACAGATTGTTTATTGATTTGGAAGATTTGACGACTGATAAGTATGGAAAAATTTTGTCAAAAGAGACATTCAATTCTGTCACAGAACCTATAAAAAATACTGATAAAAATTATGAAATGAGCAATTTTGAAGAAGCTATAAAAACTTATGACGAAGCTCTTTCAGAAAGTTTCAAAAACTTCAAAACAAATGTTGCAAAAGGTCAACCTCAAGCTCTTGCGTTACAAAATGAATACAACAATTTTCTTTCTCGCAACAACAAAAGATTGACAGATGAAGGAATTTTTAAAGTATTAGCAAGACATTACAATACTGACAAAATCGACGATTGGCATAACGAACGAGATGAAAACTTGATTTCAGACTTGAATAACGGCGATATTGAAGCTATTGAACGATATAATAGCATTAAAAAGGCCAACAAAAACGAAATTGAGCAACATAAATTTGAACAATTTATAGCAACAAAACAAATTAAAGAAAATAAAGAATGGCGTGAAAAACTAGGTTTTAAATATTTTAACGACTTACTAGTAGGTTGCTCTCAAATGGACATGTGGCGTTACAAAGATGCGTTTTTAAAAGATTGGGAGATGGGAGCAAAAGAATACAATGGAAGATCTCAAAGGTGGCATATTCCGGTAATTGACCCTAAAAAAATATTTAAAAATGACAAATATGAATTGAATATCGGCGGGAAATTTTTAAAAGAAAAAATAAATTTTGCACTTGAATTTAACGAAAACATCCGAATTGATCACGCAATGGGTTTAATAGAACCTTATCTTTTATTAAAAAATGCCTCAAATGAGGATTTTTCAAATAACTGCAATAAAAACAACAATATGGAAAAATATATTTCTGAGCTTACAGACAAAAATGGCAAAGAATATGACAAATACTGGGATTACCCAAAATTGTTGACTAAATTAATATTACCAGCGCTAAAAGAACACAACATAAAATCAGATATGCCTGTATGGGAAGATTTATGTACATATCCGCCAAGATTTAGAGAAATCTACGAAAACCAATTAAATTTACCAAAAATCATAAACCTTGACTGGACACGTGCGCAAGAAGCTTTAAAAACAACCCGAAAAGGCGATTGGTATCTAATCGGCTCACACGACAATATTCCTGCAATGAATTATCCTGATAGGGAAGGCTTAAATGGTTTCAGATACACAAAAAGCTCCCCTGCATGGGATGTAAATTATTTGGCAGGCTATTTGAATATTGATGACGGCAGACAAAATATCTCTGATATAAGAAACGAACTTAAAAACAAACTTAATTCTAATGACAGAGATTTAGTGAGAGCGAAATTTGCCGAACTTATGACTACGCCAAAATTCCAAATATCTTTTGCAGATATTTTAGGAATTACAGATGTCACATACAATATGGGTGGAATTGATAGAAAAGAAAACTGGAAAGAACGAATTTCTCCTGATTTTCTTGATAAATACTATGCAAATTTAGCAAGCGAAAACCCAACAGCTTTGAACATACCTGAATTATTAAAACAAGCCTTACAAGCAAAAATTGATGAGAAAGTAAGCCAAAGCGAAAACAAAGATCAAACCAGAGCCGAACTGAATGAAAAATACTCTTTACTTTTAAATGATTTACAAAAATACGCTGATATTTTAAAAGAATAAAAACTGAATTAATACTCAATAAATAGCAATTTATTTATGTCGATGTTTAGAGTATTTGCAAGTTCTAAAATTTTACCCAATGACATATTTATTTTACCGGTTTCTATACGTGCAATATAAGTTAAATGAATATTCATCAATTCCGCTAATTGCTCTTGTGTCAACCCTTTTTTAAGCCTTGCGATTTTTACGTTTAGCCCAAATTTTTTTAATAGTTCAGCTTTACTCAAACTCTTTTTCATATACATATATGTATAATACTTGACATATTAAGTATATAGCTATATTATTGTAAATTATTAGATATATATGTATAAAAGGAGATTATATGAAAGAGGATGTTAGATTGAGAAATAAATCAGATGCAAAGACGCATAGAGGCATAGTCTGTTACGAAAATAAAAAACGTCATACTGAGGACAACAGTCCGAAGTATAGCATGGAGAACTGTACCCTTTTACTAAAAAAAGCCGCTTTTACATTGGCAGAGGTTCTAATAACACTCGGCATAATCGGAGTAGTTGCAGCAATGACTCTCCCATCTTTAATCCAAAATTACCACGAAAAGCAACGAGTTACTCAACTCAAAAAAGCTTATTCTGTGATGCAAAACGCTTTTTTGATGGCACAGGAAGAATATGGAGATGTTACAGACTGGGGCTTAACCATCACAAATACAGGTGAAAAAGATGATGATGGAAACGACATTCTTGATAATAGTGGAACTGAAAACGTAATGAACATCCTTATGAAATATGTTGAAAAAAGCAAAATTCCTCAAAATTCATACATTGGTTATGTAGAATCTATTGATGGTAGACAAGCTTTTTGGCCTTGGGAAGTATCTGCTGATAAATATTTTTATTTAAAAGATGGAACTGTGGTCACAATGGGTTGGATTAGTAGTTTAGATTGCAATGGAGATTATCAAGGTAAAAAAATTGTCTGCTCTGACTTTTGGATAGTATTTCCTAAAAAATCTAAAATGAAAATTGGAGTTGATGTTTTTAATTTCCTCTTTACCACAGAAGGTTTTAAACCAAATTCAACAACAAACTATTGCAACGCATTTGAAACAGTTGGAAGAGCAGATATCAACGGTAGAGGTTGTACTGCACATGCTTTATACAATGGCAATATGAACTATTTGCACAAAAAAGATTGGCAATAATTATTTCTTTAATTCAGGGATTTCCGGTTCTTCTCTGTGCATGCCTGTTTCATAACCAGGAACACAAAGGAATGCCGGAACGACTCTTTGAATAAATGAAGAGAATGGAGATTCTTTGGCCATTAAAGTAATAGCAACCCCTAAATCATCAACGTGAGGAGCAAAATCAGATGGTTTAATATTTCTTTCAACTTTTTTATGATAAATTTTTTCGTTTATAAAATTAGAAACTTTGTTTCCAACAAATATACCTGTTCCTAAAGCAGCAATTGTAGCAATCGAACCAGGAATAGCTTTTAGTGCAGCATTAAAAAATCTTGAAGCTTTGCCTGTTTCTTTTATTTGAGGAACAAGGTTTAAAATATTTTTTTCTTGTTTTTGGTATAGTATTCCAGCCAAAGAAACACATCCTATTGGAGCCAAAACATTACCAAGCAACTGATTTACAGCTTCTTTATATTTGGCTTTTCTATGTTTTTTATCATCAAAAACAATTCCGCCAACCAAGCCACCTACAACAGATGCCGACGCTAATTCAATTACTTCAGGCCCCTCTAAATGAACCAATTTCCTTTCAGGGTGATGTTTTGAATATAACCCAAAAATTGCCCAGTCTTTAATTGGAGTTTTGGCAATTCTTGATGGGTTTAAAGAAAAACCTTGTTTTTTAGAAATATGAGCCAATGCAGTAGCAACACCCAACGCGGAAGTTACTGCAACACCCGCTTTGAGCTTTCTTTCATCTTTTTTTATGTTATAATTTGTCTGGTTAAAATTACTATTTACTGGAGTTACTTGCATTTTTCACACCTTCTATACACATTTTAACAAAAACACTGAATATAAAACATTGTTAGTTTAGGAAATTATTTTAACAAAACTTAACTACTTCATAGAGTGCGTTTTCAGTGTAACGAAATGTTAACAACATTTAAAATTAAGGCAAAAATGATTTTTCAGGGTCATTATGTATTCAGGAAAAATTTTTTAATATGGCAGTTTCTAATATAAAACCAAACTTAAATATACATATAAAACCCAATCAAACTCTGAAAGACTTTAGTTACGGACAAAAGTTTGTCAAAGGTCTGGCGAGCCGTTCTATCGCTCCCGTTATTTTATTGGAAGCTTTTGTTGAAGCCGGAAGAACTTATCAGGCCTACCAAAGAGGAGGTTTTACAGAAGCAAGAGAACGTTTAACCGAAGAAATGACAGGTGCATTGTTCTGGTTCAGCGGTGTTCCATTGTTCAATAGCCTTATCGACAAATTTGTCGGCAAAAAATTATTCAAATTGCCGGAAACTGACTTTGACACCGGCAAAGATGCTGTTCGTGATCCGTTCAGAAACTACATGAACAAATTCAAAAACCAACTTAAACTTGATCCTAAAAAAGCAGAAAAGGTTATCGCAGGCTACAAATTCGGGAAAGTAATGACAAGTATTTTACTTGCCAACGCCCTTGTTGGTTTTGTTTTACCAAAAGCTAACCAAGCTATAACAAAACATATTATGAAAAAACAAAAAGCCGAAGAAACTAATAAGCCAAAAACAAACTCACAAAATCAAGCAAACCAATCAGAAAATAATAATACTCAACCGCAATACACAATGGATAAATTTATGAAACAAGATAAAAATGTTTCATTCGGAGCAGTTTCTCCGCAAACATTGATGTCACTTGCTTATAGTTTTGAAAACAATCCTAAATATGGTTTAATTTCAACTGATGCCGGTGTTTGGGTTGGTAGAGGCGTTTCTGCGAGAAACAACCACGAAAGAACAGAAGTTCTATTCCGTGATATTTCATCAAGTTACTTCTACATGTTTAACATGCCTGTAGTTGCATTCTTCCTAAACAAACTCCAGACCGGTAGCGGAACAAGACTTGACCCAATCGCAGCACAACAAGTTACAGACTTGATGCAAGAAGTTCTAAAAGCTAACGACGGCAAAATGAGTACAGATGACTTTAGAACCGCTATGTTAGGAAACAGAGATAACGCCGCTTACATTACTCCAAAATTGCAAAAAGCTATACGAGAAGGAAACGGTACTGTTGAATTAGATAAATTCACCGAATTGTTAAATGACGTAAAATCTAAATACCCTGAAATTGACATTGAAAGATTTAAGAAATCTGCCAAAGGAATGTCAGAACTTCAACCGAAACTTTCCGGCAAAGCTATTGTTACCGAAAAACAAATCGCAGACATATTTACAGACGGCGCAGTTAATATTCCTGATTTCTTGAAAAACGTATTCAGATGCTCAACGTCTGATCAAAACTTGTTCACCGGAAGTATCTCCGAACCTGTATTTGATAAAGATTTGAGATTTATCCACAAAGAAACATTTATCAAAAAACAACAAGAAATTGAACACTATATTCAATCAGTTATCAAGAAAGCTAAAAACGGCGAAATTACCAAAGAGCTTCTTGAAAAAGCACGCAAAGAAAACTTTGGCAAAAACGCATTCAACTGGGGAATTGGATTTGCAATTTCAGCAGCTTTCTTATCAACATTTATTCCAAAAATCCAATACTGGATTACAAGAAAAGCTACCGGCTCAAATGCTTTTCCTGGAACTGCTGATTATTCTAACGAAAAGAAATAATCTGAAACTATTTTTCCTTACAAGAATGTTTACCTGTCCAGCTTAAATCTCTACAGTGTAAATAATCCATGTTTTCATTGTAAACAACCCAAGCAGTACAGCCAACACCTCCGGCAGTCGTTGCCATACATTCATCACTGAAATTTGACCAACGACGAGTTTCATCTTTTGTTCCGGCAGGAATAACTCCTTGCTTAGCAATAAAAAAATAAAAAACATCTTTTCCTGTTTGATTTGGTAACTTATTACCATTGATGTCAACGCTAAATTCGCCGCAAATATTTTTAAGTATTTCAGTATCTCCATGTACAGAATTGCAATCACTATTTGCGAAATACCTGATTATCATACCATCAGGCAAAACGGCATAATAAACAGTATTTCTATAAACCTCAACTGCTCCCCAGGAATCATACACATCTCCCCTTAAAGATCTATAAGTTTCTGGAGCGCAACTTGCACTTGTGTCACCTTTTGCACAAATTTTAACTGTTTTAAAAGCAGAAATAATATTTTCAGCAGAATAATCACCTTCATTATCAACCTGACTTCTCACAACCGCCTGACATAAAGTTGTATAAAACTTTTTTAACGCAACAATAGTTTGTTTTTCTTTGTAATTTGCAATCAAGCTAGGTAAAGTCATTGCCGCTACAACACCGATTATGCCGAGAGTGATGAGGACTTCAGCTAAGGTAAAGGCTGCTAGGCGGTTTAAAAACAGGCGTAGACCATGATTATGAGAGGGTTTTAGACCATTGCCCCCCCCCCGACGAGCCTGTTTTTTTTGAATTTTATACTTAATTCCTCTCTTTCCTTCATTAATATCTTATTTTTCTCACTTATTT
>ERZ869991.181-NODE-181-length-20464-cov-4.848433_pt1 | contig 20464 bp, 15 predicted proteins | sample MGYA00520862_ERZ869991 | MGnify/ENA primary metagenome ERZ869991 (study PRJEB32232, sample SAMN07284978) | human gut metagenome | biome: human-associated habitat; material: feces | host: Homo sapiens | place: Tanzania | collected 2014-08-11 ...
ATGTATTTATTTTTTTATTCACTTGAATCACATTATCTGTTGCAAAGATAAAGCAATTTAGGCGTATTTCAAAACGAAAGTTGTTAAGACTTTATTTTTTTATATATATAAGTTAAATTATAAAGAAGAAAAAGGGGATGCCGAACGGCATCCCCTCCATACAAACGAATCATTAACCAACATAATTACAGAATGTTACCATTCTATCGCAATACCTTTATAGAATGTCCAGACAGGCGGACTACATATATTCCCGGATTGTTCAGCGGTAGTGTTGCATTGCCGTTGCTGTCGATAACAGCCGTGCTGTATGTGCGTCCGTCAACGGAATAAACTTTTACTATCTCGCCGCATCTGCCTTTGCACGACAGTATGCCGTTAGGACTTATAACCACCTGTCCGTCGGTCAATGCAAGTTTGCCGATAGATGAAGGGTCGCCAAGTTCCACATATTGTTCTGCTGACCACAGCGTATGGCTATCATCTTTCGCCACAGCCATCACCTTATAATAGTATCCAGTCTCGTCGGTAGACAAGTTTTCAATCTTGTAAGAAGTAACGTTGCCGATGCTTGCAGCGTCAAATCCTTCAACCGTCTTGCGCTCTACGCCGCCCACCATAATCTCGATGTCGTCGATGGCAAGATTGGCACCGTCAGACTGCAGATAAGTGAAACGTATCTGTCGAGTTCCTTTCGGGATATTATCCACATTATAAGTCTTACCGTCAGTAGACAGATTCTTCAACTTTTCAATTGTAGTCCATTCGCCATTGATGAGACCGTCTATCACGATAGTGCTTTCCGGTTTGTAGCCAGCCAGTCTTGCCCAGAACGAAAGAGAAAGGACGTCGTGCTCATACTGTGAAGTGGTGATTGTCGCCCCGTCTTTGTCGAGCTTTGCCGATGGCGAAGCCTTGCCACACCAGTAAGGGTCGGTGTATCGGGTGACCTTCAGTGAGTAGTCCCAACCGATAGGAACGCGGAAGATAAGAGAACCGAAATCGCAGACATCAGCTTTCGGTGCCACTTCGTATGCTCCCTCAACAGTAAGCAGGTAGTGGTCGGCACCTTCCACCGGTTTCCAGCAGGCAGTGAAAGAATTCTTGTCAACGTCAGCAGCCGGCAAAACCTCAGGAGTCATATACGGGAATGTCATGACTGCAGTTTTTACGCTGACAGTAGCAGGTTCAGAGATGCGTGTTCCGGATATGGCAGTAACCTCAGCCGTATATTCCGTTTCGGCATCAAGTCCGCTGATTTCCACAGACGTTGTCTTTGCCGGATATTTAGCCGACTCGAATCCTTCGACAAACTTCTTCTCCGTTCCTTCCATCTTATACACGCTAACAGTATATTCCTTGGCGCGCTCCACCGGTTGCCAGCTGAGTTGCATGGAGATAGGTGTAACTTCAGATCCCTTCAGTTCCGTCGGTGCGGGCAGAACGAAGTTGCCGCCGTCCACATCAAAGTATATATTGCCGTCAGACTCCATGATGCCTGTGATAGGCAAACCGGGGTCTTTATTATACCAGTCGATAAAAGCAGGAGTTGTATTGGCGGTAAATTCCGTTTTGTCGAGAGCTCCAGGCCATGCAGCACCCTGTGCCGACTTGCCGGCTCCGTTAGCCTCTACGAGGTCAACAAACTGGTGGTCAGGGTCGTTGTTCACGGTATTTCCGTCGAATACCGATGCCAGATAATCGATGTGCCATATCAGCATGCCGTGGCCCGGAAGGTAAGTATCCCATGAAGTCTGCTGTCTGTTTTCAAACAAGAAGAACTCATTGTCTCTTGAAGTTCCAATAATGGCAGCCTTGTTAGATTTCTTCAGGTCTTCCAGCTTCACGGATGTAGCCTCAGTAATAGTCTGCAGGTCAAGCCATCCCATGGCATTTCTTTCGTATGCCGAATATGTAGGCGGAGTGCGTGAGTCATTGTTATACGGTCCGTAGTCCATCACCGACCATTCTCCCGGAGTGTAGTTTCCGCCAGACACGGTGTTGTATAGGTCAGGCAGTCCCATGATATGCGAGAACTCATGACAGAACGTACCGATGCCGTCGGGCTTGGTGCCTTGCAGTTCACAAGTGCAGGCATAATGGTCAACGAGCACGCCGTCGACGGTGAAAGACTTTCCTGCCTGTTCCAGGTTCCATGCATGAGGCCATACCGTGTCGGCAGATCCTCCGGAAGCCTCGCCTTTACCGGCATAGAACAGAAAGACGTTGTCGAGGATACCGTCTTTGTCGCGGTCGTACTGACTGAAGTCAACAGTAGGGTCGAGTTGTTTAATTGCATCAACAACCATGTCTTCCGGTTGGCGGTCGTGTCCAGACAAGCTATTGCCGCCATAATATGAACGGTTGTTTGGCAAGGTAACCGGCCCGTAAACGTCGCATGTCAAGTCAAACTGTCCGTTTGAAGCATCCAGAAAATACTGTCTTGCGCATCCCGTGGCGCCATACTCGCTAAATCCGTCCTTATTGAGCATATCGGTGAAATACTGTTTCGGATCGTCAATCTTGAACTTTACGTCCTTGTATTCCACCAAAACCACCAAGGCTTTCTGTTCCCCCTTAGTAGGGAAAGTAGTAGAGAATTTTCCGAGTCCTACGTGTGAGTCAGCGTTGCGACGTCCCGTATTCAGAGCCTTAGCACGAAGAGCCGACACAACATCGCTTGTTTTAGTTCCGGCGATAGCCGCCTTCAGTTCAACCGAGCGCATCGAGGCATCACATGCCAAGTATTTTGTCTTCTGCAGTTTCCCGTTTTCAACAGTCGCGAAATATAGAGCGCCGTCGGCATCTTCCATAAGTGGCATATTGTCGGCGGTAAGATAATAATGGAAATTCTCGTCGCCGTGTAGGGTGACATTAACCATAGAGCCGTCTGGCTGCTTGTATTGTCTCACTCCACGCTTGGCAGGTACGGCTCCCGCTTCAAGAGTGGCGAAAGAGAATGCTGCCAACAGTGCAGCGGAGAATAATTTGTTCATAGTATGCTATTTGATTATTACTTTACTAATGTTCTTTCCTTGCTTGCGGATATAAATGCCGGATGTAGGATTCTTAACCTTCATGCCCGACAAATTATAGTATTCCACCTTTCCTTCCTTGTCGGCACCAATTTGTTCGATACCCGTAGAAGAGGCGTCAAGCCATGCTCCGTAAGTAACTCGGCTATCGTCTTCCCACGAACCGTAATAGTCGTTGCCTTCCTGTAGCTTGTAGGTAGAGTGGGTGTAAGTGGCAGGATATCCAGTAGCAGGGTCGTTCTCTACGGTACCTTTTTCCCAGGAGTTTATGATAGTATGACCATAGTAGGTCTGGTTCTGCATTTCAAGCAGGTTGCCGTAGTCGTCATACGTGTATAGAATCTGGTTTATAGACTGAACGGGATAAGCACCAGCCGACGTGAGGTCTTGGTCGAATACAGTCTTCGAGTAGCTGCCCTTGTCGCCAAACTCCTTAAAGCTCGTTACTGATTTTGTAGGGAACATGGTGAGGTAGTTGTATTCGTAGGTCATCACATAGTCGTAGTCCTGTTCCGGATATTCCACGGTCATGGTGATGTCGCTCTGACTCGACATGTTTACTTTTGCAGACGTAATAAGGTTGCTGCCCGACATAATTTCGTCTACATAGGCAATCTGTCCGTTCGTCTGCTGCCATGTGCAGTCGGCATAAGCCTCGTTCACGGCAAGCTCTATCGGGTCGGCGGCAGACTTCTGTGTTGCTACCGACTGAGTGAGAGTCTGTGGCTTGCCGTCGGTGCCGTAGGTCGTTTCAAGTTGTTGCACTTCGAGCCATCCGTTGTTATACCAAGTAAAAGAGTGTACAGCCGTGATGTTTCCGGCATCGTCCCTCTCTATCACCTGCTTGTAACTGTCCTCATTCATCGTTTTGGTACCGTTGGAATATATATCGTAGGCTTCTTGTGAGACAACGACATCGGGGCGCACTGCGTCGTATTCAATTTGGGCAGTATACACCAGCTGCATGTTGTTTAAGTCGAATCCGCCCTTCACGTCAACCTGTGTAGGTCTTCCGCTGTCGTCGTAAGTGTACTCAGCAAGAGAATAAGTGTAATACTGTGTCTGCGAGAGGTCGAGATTCTCAGCCAGTTCGCTCAGCGTGCGTCCTTGTCTGTCGTATGTAAAAGTGTATTTAGCATAGTCCTTCCACGCATCGCCGTCGCGGTTTGCCTTTATTGCATACCCCGGCTTCATGATAGACGAGCCCGCAACCCCTTTCATCTTAAGAGCAGGAAGAACCTTTTTGCCCTGTTTCGGTGCTTTAAGCCTATTGTCAGCAGTTGCAGGTAATTTCTTAATATACGGATTGGCGAGATATTCAGCCAAGCCGCAGTTTTGTGCCGATGCCGAAGAGTAGCCGGCAACAGCCACCAATAATGCTGGAATAATATTTCTCATAGCCATTTTTGTTAAAAAAGGCGGAAATATTCCGTCAAGAAATCTTTCCGCCTCAACATTAATTATGATCAATTACTTTACAAGCTGTTTCTTTACATTGCCGTTCTTGTATCTAACAATCTTCAGACCCTTGGCATTTGCAGAAACTCGGCGTCCGTTCAGGTCGTAAACACCAGAGATTTCGTTAGCAGCATCGTCAGAGACGTTATTGATACCAGCAGGATCCAAGTCGCCGCAAGAGTTGATAAGTTCAGGCTTGCCAGTCCAGTTACCTGTGAAGTTATGTCCGGCTCCATCGTTGAGTTTGAACTCGATAGTATAAGTCTCGCCGTCCTCGTGCTGAGTGATGTTCAAGTCGCCCTTGTAAGCAGGAGCGTTCACCTGAGGCTGACCCTCGGCATTGAAGTTAGTCAAAGCCCAAGTGCCCTTCAGCTGTCCTTCAGCGTTCACGCCGCCCTTGATATACTCACCCTTCCATGGAGTGCGGCTTGGCGATGCGGTGTATGTGTCGGTTGCGATACCGTCGAAGAATGTTTCAGCTTTAGTACAGATATAGGAAATGAAACCGTCGTCTTTGCCTTCTGCCGGGAGGAGAGTGATATACCAGTTGCGCACGTCGCCCATATTTTCGTAGTCGCCGATACACTCAAACTGTGCTGTTGCACCTTCAAGGTCGAGAGCCTTGTCCTCAGTGAAGTCTGTCAATGGAATACCTGCTACAGAGAGTTTTCCTTCGTATGTGAACTTGATAGAATATCCATAGTCCGTCATGAAGTCTCCTTCAATCTTCTTGTTGTCGCCCTCGCCGCTCACTGTCAGCGTACCGCTCTTGGCGCAGCCCCATGCAACATACTGGTTGCCGTAGATATACTGTAGATAAGTTCCAGTAGGATATTTCACGCCGGCGAATTCGATAAGTTCACCCGGAGTAAGAGTGAAGGCACCGCCTGCAGTTTCAGAGATGTTGTAAACGCCGTTAGGGAAGTCCTTAGCCTGTGGAGCGTAAACGTCGAGATACATTTCGCGTGCCGGCAGACGGTCGTAGTCGAAGTCGCCGTCTTCATTCTCGGTCATATCAGTAAGATAGAGGCGCAGTTTCATAACGCCGTCAGTAAGCGACTTGTATTTACAAGTATAGCCGTTGCATACAAAGTTTTGGTCTTTCTCCAGGTCTTCGCTGCCCTGGCTCAGGTCGTTGTAAACGATAAAGCGTGAATCGTAAGTTACGTGGTGTGTCTTGCCAATCTCGTCGGTAAGAGTAATATCATATTTATAATATGTATTGCCGTCCTTCTCGTATGTAGAGATGATGAGCTTACCGTCAGTTATGCTTCGGTCAATCTCGTAGTTGCCGTTTCCGTCGCGCTGGTAGATATGAGCATTGTCCAGCAATACGTTCTCGCCTATTTCCTTAGAAAATGTGTATGTTCCGGGTTGCGGATTAGGATTATATTCATCCGTAGGAGCAGCACCGAAGAATTCGAGAGCGTACACCGTACTGCTCTTTGCCGGGTATCCCTCGCTGTTCAGGTCCTTGTCGCCAAGCACAAGGTAGTAGGCATTAAGTGTATGGCTACCGTTGCTGAGGCGAGTGCCATACCAATCAGCCTGACACAGTACGGTGGCGGTGAACTCGTAGTCGTACGTTGTTGTTTCTTCAGCTTTGGCAGTGTTTGTACCAAAGACTACTGCCATAAGGAGTAGTAGGAAAGTAGCAAAATGTTTCATACTCGTTAGTTTTTAGTATTAATAATATAATGTTGTTGTTCAGATAAAGAATGACGGATAACAATAATGTATGACAATGTGGATTTGTACTTACATTTTGAAGTTGTTTGTCTGTTCTTGACTGCACGCTGCAAAATTACTCTTTGTGGCAAATACCGCAATGAAAAACTGCTTTATGCTTGTTCAAAAACAAGTATTTGAACGAAAAATAGGCAAAATGTACATAAAAATGTTGTTTTATGTGTCAAAAGGACATGTATTATGAAGGAATAATATATATTATCACCACATATTTCGGATGAACCTAATTTCAGGTGTGAACATGGCAAACTGCTCCGCCCCCGGAGGGGGAGGCGGGGAGGGGACGAACTAAATCCGGAAGAAGGAATTTAATAAATTTTAGTTCAAGCCATTCTCAGCCGATGCGTTTCCGCTTCGGGCTATACGTTGATAGTCAGACGGGGTGAGTCCTGTTTCTTTCTTAAAGGCAGTAATGAGAGAAGTTCTCGATTTATAGCCAACGCTCTGCGAAATAGCCTCAATCGTATAAGTCCCGTAGTTTTCGATGTCCGAAAGTCTGTTGCAAGCCTCCCTCACTCGATATTGGTTGAGCAGGTCGCGGAAAGTTTTGCCGAGACTCTCGTTGAGTACGGCAGACAAGGCTCTTGGCGATATGCCGACAAGTTCTGCAAGGCGGTCGAGAGAGAAGTCGGGCGAGAATTTCTCTTCCGTCTCATCCATGACAGCAAGGATGCGCGTCTTTTGCGATACAGCATTCAGTGGCAAGGTATAGGTTGCAGTCGTAGCCGTCTTGTCCGGTGTCTTAGCCTTGATTTCCTCTTCGCGTCGTTGCTTTTCCTCTTTCTCCTTCCTTAAAATATCCTGCTGCTTGTTATAGAGTTCGGTATATCTTGCGTTCAGTCTGCGGTTTCTCCTGATGGCAAGTAAAAGCAAAGCCAAGGCAAGCAACAGCAGCAGACACACGGAGAAGAGACCCCATTCCCGGACTTCCTTCTTCTTGTTAGCCTCGGCAAGCATCATGGCGGAACGGTGTTTCTGTGCAGCAAGGTCGTTCAGAAATTTCATGTTCTCCACGGCAGGCAGGTTATCAACGTTGAATAGCGAGTCGCGCATTATCAGCATCTTCCCATACGCCTCGTGAGCCTTGCCTTTTTCCCCCATTGCCGTGTATATGGTATTGAGCATCTTGTAGGCATTGGCTTTCACGTCGTTTCCCCAATATCCGTTTGGAGCATCAAAGATGCGGTTGATATATACAAGTGCCGAGTCCGGCATGTTGCGTTTCATGTATATGGAGGCAGTAAGGTTCAGGGCTTGAGCTTTCCATGCAGCCGGCGATACTTTGTCGTCAATCTGACTGGCAGACTTTATAAGATACGCAGTAGCCAGAGCCGGTTTTTTGTCGATATACGCCTTGATGGCAAGGTATCTTAGCCTTGAATAGTTGTATAGTGGAATGTCTTTAGGAATTTTCAGCTTTGCAAACGACGTCACCACATCTTTATATTTGTCGATATGACTGAAGTCCTGGTCAAGGTCAGTAAGGTTGCAGAACGTGTTGCATACGATGTCCCAGCGTTTGTTTTTGCATGCCAGCTTGAACGACATCCTGTACATGCGAACAGCCTCGTCCATGAATTCCGGTGATTTTATGTGTTCGCAGAATATCGAGTAGAGGCTGGCAATATTCATGTAAACAGTTGATAGCGTTTTTGAATTTCCCACCTCTTCGCATATTTCCTTAGCCTTCATTAAGGCTTCGTATGCTTTTCGGCAGTCAACCCCGTGCTGCAAGTATATATATCCAAGATTGTTTGCCGCCTTGCCACACATTTCGCGTTGCTCGGCAGACATGTCCTTGTGGTAGGAGTCGGCAATTTTCCTGTAGCAAAGAATTGCGCTGTCAATCTTTTCTTCTTTCCCGGTGAGATATTGTCTACCCTTGTCGAGAAGGCGTTGTGATTCCTCAACAGACAGAGCGTTGCATCTGCATGTATATATTAGAGACAGGATAATGACAAGTAGTATGTTTGTTCTCATAATGTCTGTGTTTACAATTATATATGGTGTCATGACAAAGGTAATAATAATATGTCAGAATATTCTTTCAAAATATAGAATATATTTCAAAGATGAAATTTTTTGATAATTTTTTCTGTTTTTCTTTGGCGTTTAAAAAAAATGTAGTACCTTTGCACTCGCTAAAACGAAATGATGGCGGGATAGCTCAGCTGGTTAGAGCGCATGATTCATAATCATGAGGTCCCCAGTTCAATCCTGGGTCCCGCTACTTTAAAAGGATGAATCTTATTGGTTCATCCTTTTTTTATTTATATAATCCAAGGGTACAATCAGCGTTTCGCCTAAACACTCCGGGTGTTTCGCCTAAACGCTTCGGGTGTTTCGCCTAAACGCTTCGGGTGTTTCGCCTAAACGCTTCTGGTGTTTCGCCTAAACGCTTCGGGTGAAGAGAAAATTTAGGCATTAATCACTAATAATCACTAATAATCAGCTGTCGTGTAGAAAGTTTCTCTTATTTTTGCATCCCGAAAAAATAATTTAAAAATTAAATAATTTATAGCCATGACAAACAACAAGAATACAGATAATGCCATTATGGGACGAAATGCCGACGGAGTGCTGCGACTGAGAATGGTTTGCGGACTGGCAGGATATGCCGTCTATGTGATGCTCGAGGAGAAACTGAATGAAGAGGGAGGTTCTCTCGCTGCCGACTATTTCGCATTGGGCTTCGACTTCCATGCCGATGCCGCTCTGGTGAAGCAGGTGGCAGAGGATTTCGCCCTCTTCACCGTGTCCGACGACGGCAAGACGCTCAAAAGAAAAGAAGAAACAAAAGAAACAGAAAAGGTCCCCCTCCACCCCCTTAAAGAAAAAGAAAATAAAAAAGAAACAGAAAGAGGCAGAGAAGAGGAGAAGAATAAGGCGGATGAAAAAATCAAACGTGAGAAAGACGATTCTGATGCTTCCGTGGAAGGAAAAAAATATTCAGATGCTCAGATAGACAAGTTCTGCTCAAACTTCCAGAAATTCTGGAACGAAACACTGACGAAGACAAACTCCAGATTGCGCCCGATTACCATTATCGACCGGACGCGACGCTCAAGACTCTCATATCTGCGACGACGGTTCAACGACCAGCAGATTTACTATTTCGCATACAGGGCTGCCATGTCGCCATTCCTCAATGCACGCAACGGACGACTTAACCAGCCTGCCGACATCAACTGGATGCTCGCATCCGAGGAGAGAATAGTGAAGATTATAGAGGGAAATTTGTAGATTTTTTTCTGTAAAGTGTTGGTCGTTAGAGTGAAAAAACTTATCTTTGCAAAAGTTTTTTATGGCAGCAAGAGACGATAAAGACAGAGAAAAATCTGGCAGGGAGAACCTCGGAAAGTTCTTCTATGACATAGCCAAAACAACATTCACAGTAATGGTGTTAGGTAGTGCTATGGCTATATTTGGCATGACTGAGTTCAGCATAAAGTCAATATATATGGCATTATTGGGAGTTATAATAACATCATTGTTTGCAAGTATCGGAAATAGAATATTAACAAGAAAATAATATTATGGATGGATTGATATTTACTTTTTCGCTGCTGATAGTAGTAGCTGGAGGGTTCCTCGCCTGGACATACACCAAGCGCGGAAAGAAATGGCTCGAGAACCTGTAGAAAAGCAAATTGTTGCCTGTAAATTTTGTGTTCTCACGGGAATAGCGTAACTTTGCACCCGGTTGGCAAACTGCCAGCTAAGGGGTGCTGCCGCAATTGCGGATGCTGAGATTAAACCCAACACTGCCTGATCCGGGTAATGCCGGCGTAGGTAAATAACAGAAATTCCCCTTTATTCAGTAAAAAGTTTTCTGCCTCAACCTGACGAGAGACAGGGTGGGGCGGAGTGTAAACAGGTAACAACCAAAATGAAACAAATCAATGGCGTGGCAATGGCTGCCGTATGCGTATTGTGTGCACAGCAGGCACTTGCCGAGCAGAAAGTTGACACCGTTAGCGTGCATCAGCTCAACGAGGTGGTTGTAAAGGCTGTTCGTGCACAGAAAAATGCACCGTATGCCGTGGCAAACATCCAGAAATCAGATCTTCAGAACTTTGCAACAACGGGTAAGGAACTCCCGTTCCTGTTCTCACGCACACCGGGCATCCTGGCTTGGAGCGAGACGGGAACAGGTACCGGAACCACTTATATGCGCATGCGTGGAGTGGGCGACAGCCGTATCAACGTTACTGTTGACGGGGTGCCTCTCAATTCGCCGGAAGACCAGTGCGTGTTCTGGGCAAACATGAACAGCTATGCCGCTCTCATGGGCAGCGTGCAGATACAGCGCGGTGTTGGTGCGTCGACAAACGGCGACGGAGCTTTCGGAGGTTCCGTGTCTCTGCAGACTGCTGCTCCTTCTACTAAGCCGTTCGGAGAAATCACAGGCTCTTTCGGCTCTTATAATACTTATAATGTTGGAGCAAGCTTCTCTACTGGTCTGCTCTTCAACCATCTCATCTTCGACGGAGCTTACCACGAGACTTCTACCGACGGATTCGTCGACGGTACCCGCGGACGCTCGGGCTCTTACTACGGCGGACTGACCTGGCTGGGAAACAACTTCCAGATTCGCTACAAGAATATCGGAAACTATGAGAAAACAGGACAGGCGTGGAACTATATCGCAGGACCTAACGGAACGGAGTCGTATAAGGAAATATGGGATATGGGACTCGGACGCATGAACGACCTGAACGGTAAATACAAAGAGGTGAACGGAAAATACGTGTTCACTCCTTATACCTATCGCAACGGCAACAAGTGGGACCGCACAACGGATAATTTCTATCAGAACCACAATATCCTCTCTGCTACATGGCAGCCTTCTGACCACTGGAGCCACAACTTCGCCCTCCACTACACCTACGGACAGGGATACTACAAGGACTTCCGTGCAAACAAGGCTCTCTCTAAATTCGGTATCTACGAGACTAACGAGAAGGGTAAGGAAATAAAGACCGATGCCGTAAGACGCAAGGGACTAACGCAGAATGCCTACGGACTGGTTTACAACGTGAACTTCAAGACTGACTCTTGGGACGTTATCGCTGGAACAAGTCTTCAGCAGTTCCGCGGCAGCCACTGGGGATATGTTACTTATATCAAAGACGAGGCACTGGAGAAGAAATACTTCGACCAGAACGGACGCTACAAGTATTATGATTCTGATGCCAAGAAGGATGACTACAGCGCATTCCTGAAGGCTACTTACACCTTCTGCCAGAACTGGAACGTGTTTGCCGACCTGCAGTATCGCCACGTGCGCTACACTACCGACGGACAGAACGATAAGTTCTACTGGAAAGAAAACGGCGGATACACAGCTCAGCTGCTCAACGTTGACGACAACTTCAACTTCTTCAACCCTAAGGCTGGTATCTCTTATACCAACGGCGGACATAAGGCTTATGCTTCTGTTGCTATGGCAAACCGTGAGCCGGAGCGCAACAACTATACCGACAACGGTAACTATCCTTATCCGAAGGCTGAAAAGGTTATCGATGTGGAGGCTGGATATCAGTTCAACGGCTCCAACTGGCATGCCGGAGCTAACTTCTACTATATGAACTACGACAACCAGCTCGTGCAGACTGGCGAAATGAGCGACATCGGCGAGAACCTCACCACTAACGTGAAGAAGTCTTACCGCATGGGTGTGGAGCTTTCTGCAGGATGGGCACCGCTCTCTTGGTTGAGCGTTGAGGGTAACGCTGCCCTCAGCAAGAACAAGATTAAGGACTTCGACGAGTATGTATCTGCCGTTGATGCCGACTGGAACGACGTAGACCCTGTACACAACCACTACAGCAACTCTACACTTGCCTACTCACCAAGTGCTATACTCAACGGATTCGTTGATTTCCATCACAAAGGATTCAGTGCAACATGGCACACGAACTTCGTCAGCAAGCAGTATCTCAACAACTCTGAGTTCAGTTCACTGCCTTGCTTCTCTCAGTCTGACCTCAGTCTGGCTTATCAGAGCAAGGTTACAAAATGCGGATTCAAGAGTGTGAAGATTGGTCTTGACTTCAACAACATCTTTGCCCGTCACTATGCAATCATGGGTTACGACTATGGAACTTACGTAGACGGAAAGCGTGGCACATGGCTCTCTTACGTTCCTGCTGCCGGCTTCAACGTGATGGGTCATCTCACTCTGAGATTCTAATTGACTTGATATTATATGTGATAAAATGTCGAAGCCCTCGCAAGGGCTTCGGCATTTTCTGCCTATTAAGCCTACTAAGCCTACTAAGCCTATTCTGCCTACTATGCCTACTAAGCCTATAATCCTATAATCCCTCTTCCCCAATCTAAAAAAAAATCCCTCATGCAACAATATCTCCTCGCCCACTGGCTCGACATCTTCACAACCCTTTTAGGTCTCCTTTACATCTGGCTCGAATACCGTGCCCACATTGCCCTATGGCTCGTAAGCATCATCATGCCCGCCATGGACATCTGGCTCTATTGGACCCACGGACTCTACGGCGATGCCGGAATGGCGGCATACTATACCGTTGCCGGAGTCTATGGCTACTTGATGTGGCGCTACGGAGCACTCATAAAAAAACTCGTGGGTAGAAACGACGGTAAGAAAATCGTTTCTGAAATTCCCATCACCCACATGCCGTTAAAGAAATACCTGCCCGTCTCCATTGCCTTCCTTGCCGCATGGGCTGCCACATACTGGGTGCTCACTACATGGACCAACAGTACCGTGCCGCTCCTCGACGCCTTCACCAATGCCTTGAGCTTTATCGGCTTGTGGGCTCTCGCCAAGAAATACATCGAGCAGTGGGTATTCTGGATTATCGTGGATGCCGTATGCTTCTATCTCTATATCGGCAAGGGAATTCCGTTTAAGGCTGGTCTCTACGGACTATACACCATTATCGCCGTTGCCGGATACTTTAAATGGGAAAATATGAGCAAGCAGCATCTTTAGTATTCTGCCACCATATAAGTCCCATAAGTCTTATTAGTCCTATAAGTCCTATTATTACCATAACTCCCAATAATCATGCACTCTACCATCCTCGCCGGTGGCGATTTCCCCACCCACAGCATACCCCTCGACGTTCTCCGCAATCCCGGTTTCCTCTGTTGCTGCGACGGAGCTGCCCAGTCGGCTATCGCCAACGCCCTTCATCCCGATGCCATTATTGGCGACGGCGATTCCTTGTCGCCTGAATTGAAAGAGAAATACAAGGACATCTTCCACCAGGTATCAGAGCAGGACGACAACGACCTAACCAAGGCTACACGCTTCTGCATCTCGCGCGGTTTCACCGATATAACATACATCGCTGCCACGGGCAAGCGCGAAGACCACACAATCGGAAACATCTTCCTGTTGCCACGCTATCTTTGCGACTTCGGTATCCGTCCGCTCATGCTCACCGACTATGGGTCCTTCTGTCCAGCAAACGGCACACATACTTTCATTTCCTTTCCCCGTCAGCAGGTAAGCATCTTCAATATCTCATGCTCCGAAATCAGGAGCGAAGGCTTGCGCTGGGATTCCTATGCCTATCGTCAATTATGGCAGGGCACACTAAACGAAGCCACTGGCAATGAGTTTACCCTCCATGCCGACGGCACATACATCGTCTTCCAGACCTACGATGCAAAGTAATGCCTTTGCATCGTAATTATTTTTTTCTTATCTGTCTTATCAGTCCTATTATCCTTATCAGTCCTATTACCCTTATCGGTCTTATTAGTCCTATCAGTCCTCTCCTTCTTATTCTCTAAAAAAATATTTCTCCCCAAAAAATATCCGGCAAAGAAAATAATTTGTATCTTTGTAACCGTAATTCTGATAACAACAAAAATATGTCATACGAACAAATGGCACGCTTGGAAGTGCTTAATGCCGTATCAGGCATAAATTCCAAGGAAGAACTCGATGAGTTCAAAAACATGCTTGCGCATTATTTTGCAGAAAAGGCTCAAAAGGCCATCGATGCTTTATGGGATGACGGAAGCATTGACGAGAAAACAATTGAAGCTTGGGGTAATGAACATATGAGGACGCCTTATGCAGCTAATCGTTCTTGATACAAATTGTCTGTTGCAGATGTTGCCTTCAAGAAGCAAGTATCACATTTTATGGGAGAAAATTCTTAAAGGTGATATTTCACTATGTGTCAATACGGAGATTCTTGAGGAGTATGAAGAGATTATTGCAAATAAGACAACACCTTTGATCGCACGCAATGTCGTTGAGGCTATAGCAAGATTGGCTTCAACATGTTTTCAAACCTCATATGTGCATTTCCGACTTATAGAGAAGGATGCGGATGACAACAAGTTCGTAGATTGTGCCATTGCTGCAGGTGCAGAATTTATTGTGTCCAATGATTCGCATTTTTCGGTTTTGAAGAAAATAAAATGGCCGAAGGTTTCAGTCGTAAAAATTGACGATTTTTATTCTATCCAAAAGGATTAGTTTAGTCTAATCTGTACTTAGATAAGTTATATGCGGTTTTGTAACCGTAATTTTGAAAACAGTAATAACAATATTATAATAACACAAAGCATTATGGCAACAACACCAGAATTCAAGTATGCTCCTATGTTCCAACTCGGAAAGGACACTACTGAATACTATCTGCTTACCAAAGACGGTGTGTCGGTAAGCGAGTTCGAGGGAAAGAAAATCCTCAAGGTTTCTAAACAGGCGCTCACACTGATGGCGCAGCAGGCTTTCCACGACGTGGAGTTCATGCTACGTCGCGAGCACAACCTGCAGGTGGCTAAGATTCTCTCTGATCCGGAGGCTTCTGAGAACGACAAGTATGTGGCTCTGCAGTTCCTGCGCAATGCCGAGACTGCTGCAAAAGGCATATTGCCTTTCTGTCAGGACACCGGTACCGCTATTATCCACGGAGAGAAGGGACAGCGCGTATGGACTGATTTCGAGGACGAGGAAGCTCTGTCGCTCGGTGTTTACAATACTTACACTCAGGATAATCTGCGCTACTCGCAGAATGCTCCTCTGAATATGTACGACGAGGTGAACACCCGTTGCAACCTGCCGGCTCAGATTGATATCGAGGCTACCGAGGGCGACGAGTATCGCTTTGTTTGTGTTGCCAAGGGTGGTGGTTCGGCAAACAAGACTTACTTCTATCCGATGACAAAGGCCACTATCCAGAACGAGGGCACTCTGCTGCCGTTCCTTGTTGAGAAGATGAAGTCTCTGGGTACTGCTGCTTGTCCTCCTTATCATATCGCTTTCGTCATCGGAGGTACTTCGGCTGAGAAGAACCTGCTCACCGTGAAGCTCGCTTCTATCAAATATTACGATTCGCTGCCTACTACTGGCGACGAGACTGGTCGTGCGTTCCGCGACATCGACTTGGAGAACAAACTCCTTGACGAGGCTCACAAGATTGGACTCGGTGCTCAGTTCGGCGGTAAGTATCTGGCTCACGATATCCGTGTGGTTCGTCTGCCACGCCATGGCGCAAGCTGTCCTATCGGTATGGGTGTTAGCTGTTCTGCCGACCGCAATATCAAGTGTAAGATTAATGCCGACGGTGTTTGGATTGAGAAGATGGATTCTAATCCTTCTGAACTTATCCCGGAGGAACTGCGCAAGCCGGGCGAGGGAACAAAGGGCATTGAGATTGACCTCGACAAGGGTATTGATGCTGTGCGCAAGGAACTCACCAAATATCCTGTGAGTACCCGCGTTAATCTGAAAGGTACTATCATCGTGGCCCGCGACATCGCTCATGCCAAGCTGAAGGCTCGTTTGGATGCCGGCGAGGAAATGCCGCAGTATTTCAAGGATCATCCTATCCTCTATGCCGGACCGGCAAAGACTCCGGAGGGCTATCCTTGCGGTTCTATGGGACCGACCACGGCTAACCGTATGGACCCGTATGTTGATGAGTTCCAGGACCACGGTGCTTCGCTCGTTATGATTGCCAAGGGCAACCGCGGACAGGTGGTTACCGATGCCTGCAAGAAGCACGGCGGTTTCTATCTCGGCACTATCGGTGGTGTGGCTGCCGTTCTCTCGCAGAGCTGCATCAAGAGCATCGAATGCGTAGAGTATCCGGAACTGGGCATGGAGGCTATATGGAAGATTACCGTTGAGGACTTCCCTGCTTTCATTCTCGTAGACGACAAGGGCAACGACTTCTTCAAGCAGTTGAAGCCATGGTGTCCTAACTGTAAGTAATATCCTTTACGTTACCCTCACACCCCTCACACTATCCCTCACACCTCAGAGTGCCGATAAACAGGGCGTTTGCGCGTGATTGGTGAGGGTGTGAGGGTAAAATGACTGAAAAATAATTTTCTTTTAAAATCATAAAGTAAAGCGGCAAGCAGAATATATCGTTCTGCTTGCCGCTTTACCTTTTATATATGTGTTATATTAATATCCGAATATCTCCTCAGTAGACAGTTTCCTTACCGGAGCAATCTTCTCCAAGCCCTTCATGTCAATCTCGTTCTCGTCGCCGAGGATGAGGTAGCGGAATGGCTTGTGGGCGATGTTCTCGTTGGTGAACTTAACCAAATCCTGGAGAGTGATTGAAGGCAAAGCCTCGTAAACCACCTTATTGATGTCGTAGTCGATACCGAGCTTCTTGGCTGCGAAGTAGGTCTGCAGGATGGCGAGCTTAGTGGTGCGCTCTGCCTCAATACGCTTCGTTATTGCCTGTTTCGCAATCTCGAATGCCTTCTCAGACTGCGGAATGGTGTCCATGATGTTGTTGAAGGTGCGGATGCTGTCCATCATCTTGTCGTTCTGCGAGATGATGTTGGTGCAGAAGTATTCCGGTCTTCCTTTCTTCGAAGGTGTATAGTAGCCTGCCCATGCGCTGTAGGCAAGACCGCGGGCCTCGCGAAGCTCCTGGAACACTACGGTGTTCATACCGCCGCCGAAGTATTCGTCGAACATAGAGATTATCGGTTCGTTCTTCGGGTCATACTGTTTGCCCTCGTTGTGATACTGCATCATATAGATGTTCTTTGCCTTGTATGGTGCAACCCAAATCTCGTTCTTTGGTGTGAGCTCCCTTGTGTAAGGCTTGCCAACAGGAACATCCATTAGCTTCTTAGCCGGCTTGTGGCATTTGTCTATTGCTGCCACAGCAGCTTTCAGGGAGAGCGGACCATAATAGAGCACTTCGTGTTTGTAAGAGTTAAGTCCCTTTACGAGGTCTACTATCTTTTGTGGGTTGGTTGTTGCAAGCTCTGTACTGTCAGGAATGTTACGGAAAGAATTGTATTCACCATATTCTCCATAGCGTACCAATGCACCGAAGTTGCTGTTCTGGTTCATCTTTGCATCGCGACGTCCCTTCATCTCGGTCTCTACCCAGCGTTTGTATGCATCATTGTCAGCCTTTGCATTCTGAATGAAATTCTCAGTCAGCTCAACAGCCTTCTGCATATTGTCGGCAAGACCGTATATGTTGATGCCGATATTATCGTTGGTAACTGTGATGTTGTAGTCGCAAGCCAGCTTGTAATACTCCTGCTTAATCTGCTCAGCACTCATCTTGTCGGTTCCGAGATAGTCGATGTATCTTATGGCGTAAGGTAGCCATTTGTTAGCCTCTTCGCCGAAGTCGTAGCGCAGGTTCAGGACAAAGGTGTTGTTCGTCTTGTTCTGTACGTAGTAAACCGGCAGTCCCTTCTTTGTCTTGCCGATGGACATATCCTTCTTGAAGTCGAGGAAACGGGGCTGTATAGGTTCAACTTTAGAGTTGATGATGTCGCTGACGAACTGGCTCTGGAGGTCGCGGTTTGAAGGAATGGCAGTAATCTGTGGCTTGTCGATCTTCTTCTGTGTGGAGTCAACGCCCTCCTCCTTATATACAATGGCGTAGTTGTTCTTCAGATACTTCTGTGCAAACGCCATGATATCCTGTTTTGTGATTTTTGAGATACGGTTGATATAGTTCACCTTATCTTGCCAGGTCTCGTGGTTGATGAAGGCGTCTACGAACTCGTTGGCGCGCCACTCGTTACTCTCTAAGGAGTTGTTGTAGTCGAGCTTGATGTTGTTGATAACCGATGGCAACAGGTCGTCGCTGAATTCGCCCTTCTTCAGCTTCTCTATTTCTGCAAGCATAATGTCGCGCACGTCCTTCAACGACTGTCCTGGCATTGGCATTCCGTAGAGGATAAACTGAGAGTACTCGTTCATTCCGTTGAGCATGGATGCAGCATACTGGCACTTCATCTTCTGGTTGATGTCAAGGTCGAAGAGTCCAGCCTTGCCGTTGGCAAGAATTTGGTCGATAACCTGTAGTGTGTCCATCTCGGCAGAAGCCGATCCAGGGAAGTTCCATCCCATCATCATGAAGGCAGCCTCCTGACCAACGACGGTAGTGTCGCGTGGTGCCGTCAGCTCCTTCACTGGAGCATACTGCGGATACGACAGGTTGTCGTTCTTCTTCCAAGTGCCGAAGTATTTGTCGATAGAGGCGATAACCTTGTCCGGGTCGAAATCTCCAGCCATACAGATAGCCACGTTGTTCGGCACGTAGTAGCGGTGGAAATAGTTCTTGATGTTTGTAATAGACGGGTTCTTCAGGTGTTCCTGAGTACCGATAGTACTCTGTGTACCATAAGGGTGAGTAGGGTAGAGCAGCTTGTCGAGCGACTCCCACACCTTGCGGTTGTCCTTGGCAAGACCGATATTGAACTCCTCGTAGACAGCTTCCAACTCTGTGTGGAAACCGCGGATAACCATGTTTTGGAAGCGGTCGCCCTCAACCTTCAGCCAGTTGTCAACCTCGTTCGACGGGATGTCCTCCGTGTAGCAAGTAACGTCGTTGCTTGTGTAGGCATTTGTTCCCGTTGCACCGATAGACGACATGAGCTTGTCGTATTCGTTAGGGATAAAATACTTTGCTGCAAGCTGCGACACACTGTCAATCTCGTGGTATGCCTGTTTCCTTTGAGCAGGGTCGGTGAGTTTGCGGTAAGCCTCGTAGCGTCGCTCGATGTCGTCGAGATAAGGCTTCTCTTTCTGCATGTCGGTGGTACCGAACTTAGCCGTTCCCTTAAACATCAGGTGCTCCAGATAGTGGGCAAGACCTGTTGTTTCGGCAGGGTCATTGCGTGAGCCGGTGCGCACGGCGATGTAAGTCTGGATGCGCGGCTTCTCGTTGTTCACCGATAGGTAAACCTTCAGACCGTTGTCGAGAGTGTAGATGCGGGCGTGCATAGGGTCGCCAGGCACCGTCTCATACTTGTAGTCTTTTGCCTGAGCGCCCAAAGCGGAGAGGGCACAGCAGGCAATGATAAACATTGATTTTAGTTTCATATCGTTTTGATTTTGAAATGATTCCTTTTTTGAAGTTGTTCTGGGAGGACAGGGAGTTCTCGGAGAAATCTTACAACTTAGTATGTCGAATTTAGAAATTTGTCTACAGTTTCCCTGTCAACATCGCCAAGCTCATATTCTTTTTCTGCATCTTCGGCAATCATGGCAAGCCATTCTCCACGAGCCTTCCGGCATCTTGCTATAAGACTTTGCCGGTCTTCATGGTCGAGACTGAGCCATCCGTATGTGTCGTTAGCCACTTTCAGGGCGAGTCTTTTCTCCGTATCTTCTTTATTAAGAATTGTTCTGTTTATAGTTTCAGACAGAGTTGCTGTATTGTCTATATCGCCATTGAGAATCCCTTCAACGATATTAAGTACAGCCGTCTGGCTAATGAACAGACCGGAGAGGTCGGAGAGTGCGATGTCTTCTTCTGGAATATGTGTATCGTCAGAGCAGTCGGCTTCTGTAAGATGTTCTGCCAGATACATCTTGAGTGACAGACTGTATAGCGTTATTCCTTTATGCAGAGATGATTTTCTGATAAGAGAGCCGTCGGCAAGCTGGTAAATGTCTTTATTTCCCTGTTTGTCGAGTATATTCTCCAGTATTCTTTTAGCTTCAACAATTTTTGTTACCGTATATGCGTTGAGCCATGATGTTTCAACCATACTGTAGCGGCAGCCGTCGGGACGGGCGTCGCGCTTAGGCCATTTGTTCACATCGCGGTATGTTCCAACGGTTGCAAGGTTACGTCCCGGTACGATATAAGTGTCTTTTCCGTCGCCGATGACGTATGAGAACGGTAGGGAAGAAGTGTCGGGATGTGTGGCAATCTTTCCCATGCACATCGAGAAAGCTCCGATATGTGCAGGCCATAGGATGTGTGCTC
>ERZ869991.182-NODE-182-length-20447-cov-8.145950_pt1 | contig 20447 bp, 19 predicted proteins | sample MGYA00520862_ERZ869991 | MGnify/ENA primary metagenome ERZ869991 (study PRJEB32232, sample SAMN07284978) | human gut metagenome | biome: human-associated habitat; material: feces | host: Homo sapiens | place: Tanzania | collected 2014-08-11 ...
CCTCAGGGTATACGAAAGCGACCTTGGTAAAATCATCATACATCGTATCTTCGTCTATAATATGAGACGTAATATATTTATGTGTATATTGCGTGCCTAAAAGTTGAAAAATAGGAAGCAAAGCATTTGGTCCCCAAGAGCAAATACTATTCCATAGATGTTTGCGTTCTTCATTTGTTGCTTCTTGGTCTCGAAGACTTGTGCACGAACAATCTACCGATTTAATTTTACCGATTACATCACTTTTTGCCAGTACCTTTAAACGGCTATATGCTGTTGAGTAAGCAGTACGTAAAGCATCCATCAAAATGCAGTGGTGACTTTTGGCTATAGCTTTTAACTCTTCATACTCTGAAGAAGAAAGTACAATTGGGGATTCACAAAGCACATGCTTTCCCATCATCAACGCTTTTTTTATTTGCAAATAATGTTGCTCTGGCTTCGATATAATATATACAGCATCTACATGACTAAGCATTTCATTATAGTCTGAGGTGACATTTTCTAACTTTTGCAAGTTTTCTGAAAGACGAGGTATGTTGTTATCAGAGGTGCAAATAGCCACTATATCGAGACCATTGACATAATGACTTTCACGTTCAAACTTACTAAGGAATTGAGAGTTACCAAGTAATCCCATTCTTAAATTGTTTTTTTCAGCTCTGAGTTCAGAACTGGAGATACCTTGTGTTCGAGGAAGGTAAACGACCTTGCAAAATTCATTCAAATAGTCAAAAACTCCTTGCCAGTCCGAACCTATTGCAAAAATGTCTACACCATATCGCTTTATATCATCTATTTTCTGCCCTTCATACTCCTCTACAATTATTTGATCTGCATAACCTGTAGCCTTAACGGCCTCAATGCGTTCCATCAGAGATTGTTGGACATTGATTTTTCCTCGTGCCCAATCAAAACCATCTGCAGTTACACCAACTATCAAATAATCACCAAGCTCTTTTGCTCGTCTCAGTAAATTGACATGCCCTTGATGCAAAAGATCATAAGTTCCATACGTTATTACCTTTTTCATATGCACGAAATATTATTTTATTGGTTTAACCAAAAGAGATACTATTTTCCAATTTTTTATCCAATAGATAGCCACTATACAAAAAATAGATATTCCTAAAGCCGACAACAAGTTGTGAGCTATGGATAGCTTATTGCATATAGCCCAACACACAGGAAACATTAATGTATGCAATAAATAGTATTGTAGTGTTTTACGTCCTTCATTTGCTAAGTATTTGCTATCAGGTACTAACCGCATAATCAATACACTCATAACAGATGCTCCTACCAACCACAATACTCTGCTTGCTACACCCAAACAAACAGGAACTGGCATTTTAGAATACCAATAACGCCCTGTCAGATATGGGAAGAAATCAATACTTGCCCAATATATCAAAATAAAGATAATTATCAAACAGAGGTAGCATAACTCCTGATTAATACTTTTGACACAATCTTTTACATCAAATCCTCGCATCATGAAACCTAGCATAAAGAAAGGTAGAAAGGCAAAAGTACGTTGAGTAGAAAATATCGTGGAATATGGTATAAAGCCAACTATCAAACTTAATATAACAGAAAAAGTCAACAATTCAACCTTGCTTTTAATGCCTATTTTCTCGAATAGTCTTGCTATTAATCGCCACCATACACAACTAAGAATGTACCAAAGTGAGAAAGCAGGGCAGAGCAAATCCCTGATTTCAGGCATCCTTCTGTCCTCTACTATGTGAAGTGCTTGAAATATAACATATACAACCAACAAGTTCAATATCCCTTTTTTGAAGTTTTTCGATTGACAATTTGTAAAATACCCCGTAACAAACACAAAAAGAGGCATATGAAAGGTGTATATCCAATATTGTAAACTATTTGCTAGCCTATCATTTACCCCCCCTAAATCTAAAGAATGTCCTAATATGACAAATATCATTAGGAAAGCTTTCAAAGAATCAAAGTATGTATCTCTTGTTGGCATATTTATCTTTCGTAAAAATTCTTCAGTTTTTCTACTGTGTCTATACCGAAATTCTGTGGAATTGTTGTCTCGGCAATATTTTTTCCAAAGGTACCATCTTCCTTGAAATATTGGATACCTGTCATTTTCTCATACCAAGACAGTATTTTGTCTATTGTTGGTGTTTTCACATCAACCAACAATGCCAAAGCTTTTATGATACTCACTCCACACGGCATGTCTTCCGTAAAGAAACGTGAAGAAAAGTCAGGCTTAAATCCTTTGTCCGTCTTAATCATCGGCAAAGTCAAATCCCAAAAAGAAGGAATACTCTTAAACTTTTTTGTCAGAGCCTCTGGTGTTGGAGATTCATAATAAGACTGTATACTTTCCACTCCCGACAAATCTATAGGCAGTTTACGACATACTTCCATCATTTCGTTACTATAAGAGCATATAACCTCAGAACACTCGTCTGTCCAACTACGATAATAATATATTTGCTCTGGGTAATACGTTTCTGGTGTATTGTTCTTCAAATACACATATGAACCAGAAGTATGGAGCAAAGGATTACCAGGTAGTAATGTTACCTCCATGAAATTTGCCATTCTGTCGCAAGGCAACAATAGCATATCTTCTATCATCGCTGCTATTGCACTTGTTTTAGATGCAGGAATAGCCCCTACAAGTAATTTCTTTTTCTTAGACCATAAGCCAGCAATTTTTCCTCTCTCCACAGTTCTTGCAACATACGGAACCTTTTGAAATCCAAAAATTGTAGCCCCCTTGTCTAACAAACCTTGGCAAAAATGTTCGGCACCTCCGTATGCTGGAACAAAACCAACACAAGACGTACAATTAACGTAAGGTGTCATCATCTCTATAAAATCCTTGCGAAGGAAAGAAGGAAGGGTGATCAGTATCACATCTGCATTCTGTACAGCAAGCTGAATATTATCAGTTGTTTCAAATGTGCCAGAGAGATATTCCAAGTTTTTCTCAGTATCTCTTACCTTAATTCTTTCACTAAATGACTCTGGATGCGAAGCATATAAAGTCACATTATAGCCTTTTACTCGTGAGATTTCACCCACAAGACACATTCCGATGTTGCCACCGCCTACTACTGTTATGTTCATTGTTCTTGATTATTATAAATATTTATTCAATTCTTTTTCATTTCCAATCCAGTATGCTTCAGTTCCATGTGAACGTCTGTATTTTTCTGGAGGTAGTTGCATATAAGTTGGTCCATATACCTTTTTAAGGTATTTCTCATAATTACCTGGCACACAAAACTTATATCCCTCAAATTCCATTTCTGTTGGATTTTCATACACGTCTGCATCATTGATGTCATAACAAGACCATTGCATATTGGATATTGTCCCATTAAAAGGAATTTGCTTTATACGTGCATCTATATCTTTGGCTATGGACATCAATGGTTTCCAACAGAAGAGAATTTTATACAAAAGTTTTCCTATACTTTTTTTAGAAAAATCAAAATGAGTCGTGCATTTAGCGATATGAACTTGACGCCAGAAATTGTTGACTTTAAAAATCTTTTCATCATGATTGTCAAGGACAAACACATCAACCCAAATACCAATACTCATGTTACCACGATGATAACATATCGTATTTTTATTTGCCAATTTCAGAACTGGTTCATTCCAATTTTCCAGACGAGAAGATCGCCATTCTAAGTCTTCTCGAACAGACTCACCGGCATTTATCAACTCATACAATCTCTCGTAGTCTGCTCTAAACATGGCTACATCCACATCATCATCCCAAGGAATATATCCTTTATGGCGTACTGCGCCCAATAGCGTGCCATAAACCAAAAAGTATTGCAGGTCATGCTCCTTACAGAATTTATCAAATTCCACAAGGATATCCAAACCTATTTTCTTCGTTTGTGACATCGTTAATCTGATATTATTCATAATCAATAGTATTTTTAATTAATTGGTGAAAGCATTGAGAGGGAAATATCACCCCCAATTCCATACACTGAAATATTATCTTCTGCTTAGCTGTAATTCTATTATCTATAGCTTTAGCAAAAGGATTATAATAGTTATCTTTGTCAGGAACAACTAACCCTAACCACGAATATTTGTCTTACGCCTTCAATATGGACAATGATTTATCATAGTCTTCTCGAAACAGAACTCTATTTATATCATCATCCAAAGGGATAAAAACCTTATGGCGAGCTGCGCATAACAACTTACCTGCCGTAAAGGTCACGCCATTCTCCTTATAAATTTCATCTATTGCATCCATAAAGGAAAGCATGATAGATATAATTCACGTAAAATAGACTCTCATAAAATTTAATTTAATAAAATATCAATACAAACTATCCTTTTCTATTCTAAAAGTAAACAGTAAACTAGATTATGGTAGTTCTATAGAAAATAAGACTACTTGATTTATTTCATTATAGTTCAAGCCAATGGGTTTGCACATAAATTTTCCTATTCGTATTTTAATTCTTACTACATATTTTTTGGTGCAATATTTTAGCAAATCTTGCAAAAGTATATTTTTCCAAAACTTTCTGAGGAGAAACTGTTGGTTCAGAAAGTATCTCATCCAAATTAACATCTACATTATAAGGATCTATATAATGGGCAGTTTTACCAAATATCTCAGGCAAACAAGTCGTATTAGAAATTATAATAGATGCTCCAACACTTAAAGCCTCCAATGGTGGAATGCCAAATCCTTCAAAAAAAGATGGAAAAATAAAAGCCTTACAATACTTCATCAAGGTTTTAACCTCTCCATCAGAAATATACCCCAAAAACTTCACGTTCTTTATGGAATCATCTTGAAAGTCAGTACCATAAGCACGTATATTCGCATTACCACCAATTAAAAATTGATATTGAGGATGCTTTTGTGCCACTTTTAGAATCCATTTAAAATTTTTATTAGGCGTTAAACTCGCTAAAGAGAAAAAATAAGGTCTTTCAAAATACTCAGGATGTTTTATTTTTAGTTGTTCGTCAAAAGCGATACGCTTAAAATGTTCCCATCCATTACCAATAACTAACACTTTGGAAGGATTATAATGATAAACCTTAACCATTTCATTTTTAGAATATTCCGATACTGTAAGAACCAAAGGGGAAAAGTGTTTAGCAATATGGTATTGTAATATATGCCAAACCTTACTTACTTTTTTATAAAAAGTTAAGTTCCAAAAAGAAGTTTGCTTATTAGTTTTAAAAGCTAAATCATGTATACAAATAATGCCTGGTTTAAAAATAGGCTGTATTGAGCATAAATTTAAGCTTTTACGACCTTTGACAATAACATAATATGCAAAATATAATTGCTCCCACAATGAGCCCTTGGCTTTACCATATCTAATAACAGATATGTTGCTTAATTTCGGAACGAATTTTGCATTCTTAGGAACAACAAGTTCATAATCCCCTTTTTTGCAGATTTTATCTATTGCTGTTACCAACTCTATAGCAAAACGTTCTTGCCCTGTTAGACGGCGAGCTGTAAATTGACCATTTATAGTAATCATAATATATAAAAGAATTTAACTTATTAGAAGCATATCACTTTAGCTTTGTTAACAGTCTGTAAGTCGATATAAAAGATAAAGGAGATAACCTAACTGCCCAATATATCAATCTTGGCTTCATATCTAAAGCTTCTCTCATTATTTTCCAATAATGGGAATTGTTAGACATAATTTGCTTAATAAGCATTTCTCCAGCAGGTCCATTATCAATCCCATAATTCAACATTTCTGTAATCCTATGGGCTAGTTTATTTCGAAATCCATAAAATATTTTATCATTTTTTATTTTGACCGAAAAGTCATAAAGTTCTTTTATGGTTTCTGAAAGATCTCTTGCTCTTTTTATATCTTTCGTTGTTGTTATGCTGCCTTCTCGATAAAGCAAATGATAAACAGGTAATCTATAAAAAGCTATTTTAGAAACATAATATAATGCTATTGGAGTAAACAAAGTATCTTCGTGCTTAATTCCTTCTTTAAATAGCAAATTATTATCAAGTAAGAAAACACGACTATAGATATAAAATTGAACAGGATCTGGCATTCCATGGAGGAACAGTTTTTCTAAAGAATCAACGTCTTTGCCATAAAAATGTGCATTTCCATTTCTGTTACCTTCTGGTATCATTCCTGAAAATGATAGAACATCCGGATTACCTGTTAATGTATCTAAAATATCCTTTAAACAATTGTCTTCTAGCCAATCGTCGCTGTCTACAAACCAAACATAGTCTCCCTTTGCTTCTTTTAGTCCGCGATTTCGAGTACCACTAAGTCCCATATTTGGATGGTGAAATACACGAATATTGGAATATTTCAATGCAAAATGATTGATTATAGATTGACTATTATCAGTAGATCCATCATTTAAAACAAGTATTTCAAAATCATTAATATCTATGTTCTGATGCACCAAACTAGATAAACATTTTGATAAATATAAAGCTACATTATAAACAGGAACAATTATTGATAATCTCATATTTTTAATTATGTTTTTTTAGAACGACTTTAATTATTGAAGCCAAATATACAAAATGCCATATCGCAAATTTAAAAAATCGTTTAATCAAGTTAGGGTAAAAACGCCTAAAATATATTTTTCGATCATTAAACTCTATTATAAATCGTTTGAAGGACCATTGCCCAGTCAGACCAGAGTTAGACATGTTTGTTAAAACTTGGTCAATAAAAACTATAGGGACTTTCATAGAGTAAATATTATGAAACCAATCACAATCTCCTAACAATTTATAATTTGCATCAAATACGCCATATTTATCATAAACTTCCTTTGAAACAACTGTTGCGGGATGAATTAAGCCCATAACATCTCTATCATAACAAATTTTACAACTCTTGAAATTTGCTGAATAAACATGAAGAACTTTTGCTGTAGCTTCATCTATATAATTCATTTTTCCACAAATCACAGGATAATTAACGCCATTGTTCTCCTTTATAAAATTAGCTAATAGTTCTAATGCATTTGGTTGAATATAATCATCACTATTAACTAACCAAATGTATTTACCAACAGCCTTTCGTATACCTTTATTAAATGCATCATAAATACCTTTATCAGGCTCACTATACATTTTTAATTTACCGTCAAACCTTTTTCTATACTCTTTGACTATATCGATAGTAGAATCTTTAGATGCACCATCTATTATTAGATACTCATAATTAGAATAGCTTTGTGCATATACAGAATCTATTGTTCGCTTTATTGTTTTTTCACTATTAAAGCAAACTGTAACAATTGAAAATAAAATCATATTTTTATATTTTTTTGTATGTACGATATGAATAAACAAACATATATATATAAGGACAAAAATAATAAGGTTCATTACATTGAGTTATTATAAGTAATAGTAAGACATATAATGCCTGTAATCTGAACCTCATTTTTTTTATCCCTGCGTAAATAAAGAAAAACAAAGATAGAACATAAGGAATTCCCAATTGAGCAGAAGCTCTCAACCATCCATTAGAATCAGTCTTAGAACCCAGAGCAAATTTCAATTTTGAGAATGTTTTAGTTTCAACTCCAACACCAACAATCGGATTATCTTTTGTCATTTCTAGTAATGCTAAATTATCAGCCATTCTTACTTCAAAAGAAAGATTTTGATTTCCTTCATAATCAACACCATTAATCTTATTTTGGACAATTGGACTTAGTACAATTGCATATAAACCACAACCAGCAATTAAAGCATATACAGGAAATAAATATTTATTTTTCCTCAGCACATTACTTTTAAAACATATAATTGCAACTAGAAAACCAATCATTAGATATGCCATAGTTGAGAATGTCATAATCAGTCCTAACAAGAGAACAGAGAACTTCTTTATATTGATTTTCCATCTGTCAATTAACAACAATTCATCAATAAACAGACATAAGATAAAAAAGACAACAATTTGCAGCTGACCTGGCTCTCCGTAAATTGAGGACAATTTATGCATACCAAACATATATCCCCAATCCGTATTTATTAGTCCCAAACAAAAGTTAAACTCTTCTCCATTTAATGTTGTCAAAGCCTTTGGAATCAAAATTCCAAAATCTCTAAGAACTTGAACAATTATAGAGACTACCAATACAAAGCATAATACTTTCCTTACTTTTTCTCTGAATTCATAAAAGTCATAAGCTGATATTATAAACATCATCGATATTGAATAAGTTATAATTATCAAATACGACATATCTACGATATCTGTATTAAACAAAAGAACATTGAGCAAAACCCATACAGTTACTCCTCCAGAAATCCATAAGTTTTTTTTAAATTGAATACTATGCGTATTATTTTTTGTGCTTCTTTGATAAAAAAGTAAGAAACTAGAAAACAAAAACAATATCTGCGCTGCTCGATCCGTAAGCCACAGATTCCATGTAACAGAATGTGAGCATAAAAAAATCTGGATCAAAACAAATAATTCAAAAATGCGTTTCATTTTTTTCTAAAAAAACTAAACCAAGGCATTGGATAAACCTTGTTACTATAATACCAAACAGAAAGCATAATAAGCACTTCACCTAAAATTAAACTAAAATTAATTCCTGAAGCCCCTAAACCTTTCACAAAAAGGAAAGTCAACAATAACTGACATGCACTACCTGAAAATGTAATTATACCTAATCCTAATGTTTTTTGTGCAGTATATATATATTCGACAATTAATGAATAGTATGCATGGATTGTTCTTGCAATCAAGATAAAAGGGATAAAAGTAAAACATGGTATATACTTATCATCAACTAAATTATTAATCACAAGCCAACAAGAAGGAATAAGTAAGAACAACAACAAAAGAAACATAACTCCAAAACCATATGTCATTTTAACTATTTTTCTCTTTTCTACAAATTCTGTTTGTTCATTTATAAAACTGAGCCGTTTCTGAAGGTATGGGGTATATGCTCTTGAAAAAGACTGCTCACACATTGTATAAATAGCTCCAAAAGTCATTGCCATAGAATATAATCCATTAACAGCAAGACCACAATAAGTTGTCAGCAGAACTTTATCCAATCCACTTTTTAACCAAAAAGAAATAGAATGAGGTAATAATGGAAGTCCAAACTTCAGAAGTTTTTCGATAGATTGTCGATCATATTTAAGAACTATATAACCTTTTTTATATAGAATGCATATATGTAACACACAGACTATTCCCACAGACAAGACTGTGCTGTATATGCGACCTAAAGCTTGCATTTCTAGAAAAATTACCATTACAACTTGTAAGCCAATGTACAAAAAACTCTGTAGCAATTGAAGTATTGCAAATTTGTAAGGCTTATCTTCCAATCTGAAAACAAGTTTATCTATTTCTGTAATTAACATAGATATTACAGATACTACAGTGAGAACCTGAAGCCATAATTTTATTTTTAAATACTGCTCTATGATCCCTGATGAAAATAGAATGACACAAGAGAAAAAAACATTTAATATAATGATTAAATATATTAAATTTGTGATTAAAGCAGCCATTTCATTCTTGCCCATTTTGTAAAAAAAATAAGGAATAGAATTTACTACAGCTTGTCCCGCCAATAGGGCTAATATCGATTGTAAAACATCAAAGTTTGCAGCAATACCGAGCTGTTCTGGAACTAAATACTTCGAAATAATTGGCAAAAGCAGGAATGCTATTGCTCTCGAAAAAGCATCTGTTCCCATATATATAGCTGAATTTTTAAAGACAGCATTTTTTTTAAATACCCTAAACATACTATAACCCCAATAATTTTTTCACTGTTTTTTTAAAGTTTTTCCAATAATATCTAGATTTTACTTCATAATAGAATTTATGACCTCGTATTGGAGTTCTCCAAGTTTTCCCATACCAAAACTCTACAAGTTTTTCAGGGTTCCTTGGACATTCAAATGTCATTCCCAAAAAATCTATATTCTGAAAATCCTTCACATATCTTTTCGGAGTATACATAGAAGCTAAACTGTAACAATAAAATCTCCAAATGTTGAATTTGTGTATTTTATGTAAGATATAGATATCTATATAACTATTAGCATCACTTCTAAAAGAATACGTATCTCCTGGTATAACACGAATCAAATGCAAACCTTTTTCATCAAAATAAGGTATAATTTGTTTAAAAGCATCCTCATTTATGACGAAGATATCTAAATCCTCATCTCCTTTGATAATATCATGCTCTCTTATTGCACCCAGCAAAGTTCCGAAAGCAAGATAAAATTTCATATTTTTGGCATCAAATAGCTTTTTTGTTAATGCCAACAACTTTACACCAGCCTCATGTGACATAGCAGTTGTAGTTTCATATGATAAGTCTTCTGCATCATAAAAAAATGGCTTACCATCTATTAATATACTTTTTTTCATAATTAGAAAGCATTAAAATATATCAGTATTATACACAAAGAATTTCTACTTCTTTCAATTCCTCTGGCGTATCTATCTCATAGATACCCTCTATCTCCTTGACATAAATATCCAACTTTGGATAGATGTCCAAGACCATGTTATCCCAATAAAGATTGGTATAGTCTTTATTGGCATATACCTCTTCCATATAGGCAATGATTTTCTTACAATCATTAGCCTTCCAATAAGAGATACCACTCATCAAGAAACCATTACCAGCACCAATCGTGATTTGGGTCAACTTGTAATTTTCATCCACTTCCAGCCCCCACTCATTCTCATACGCCTTTTTCTTGGCAAAGTAAGTGGATTGAGGAACTTCCGACAACAACACGTTTTTATCCATATAGACATCGCCTTCCATCACGTATGTGTCATGGAATCTATCTCTAACGATATACAAGGAATTGATGTTGTTACAAGTATCATATCTGTCATTGAAAACTATATCCACTCCATATTTTTCTTTCAAGAAATCCAAAGCTTCAGCTTTATAACCAGAAATTAGAGTAATATCATCAATACCTTTCTCTTTCAAAAATTGTATCTGGCGTTCCACCATAGGGATACCATTTACTTCGACCAAACATTTTGGTCGGTCATTTGTCAAAGGGCGCAGGCGTGTTCCCATGCCAGCAGCCAATATAATTGCATTCATACATTTATTTATTTTTCTTTCTTGATACTAATGTTGCTACCGTTACGCCAGTTACAACCAAAATAGAACCTAGTATAATATTCACAGATAAAGCACTGCCAACGAAGATAAAGGTAAAGACAACTGCCCAAAATGAATAAGTTACATTCAAGCACAATGCCTTTGCTGCACCAATCAAGTCTATGGCGGTGTACCAACAGAAAAAAGAACTCATACCAATGAGAGCGGTAAAGAACAAAGTGAGCCAACAAGTGGTATCACTGAAAACAGCCATGGTTCCTGCAACCATATCTCCATACCCTCCTACCATAACCGGTGCAACTATCAATATGTAACTAACACCCGAAGTCAACTCTCTAATAAGCAAAGCCATCTGAGGATCTACATTTCCTGCCTTCATGCCATAGCCGCATACAACACCTTCAGTCGCCCAACCAATAGCAGCAACCGCAGCCAGCATAATACCACCGATAATATTCACATCTGTATCGCTCTCTGGAGTATAACCGATGTAGATGATACCCAAAATACATATCAGAAGACCCAACCATCCACGCAAGCGAACTTTTTCTTTAAGAATAATCATAGCCATGGCAGAGCCCAAAAGCGGATAACAGGCTGTTACCGTAGCTGTAAGTGCCGCACCTCCCTTGGCTATTGCCAACATATAAAAAGTCATGGCAAGCGGACCGCCAAACAAGGCCCCCAATGCACAAAACAACCCATCTTTCGACTTAATAGCTGGCCATAAATCTCTTAATCGACCTTTGAAACCCATGATGATGAGCATCCATAATGCAGCAAAGGCATCATGAAGCATACTACAGATAAAAGTTCCTCCTACAAGAAGAATAGGATTTTCTACAAAAGGGGACATAGCCATCGCAACACCTATAAGTACGGTATCCAATCCCCATGTCATACCAGAGAAAACTCCCGTGGCATAACCTTTGCGCATCAGCGCCGTTGTATTTGCTTTCATTATAAATTGATTTTCTTTAAGTTTTCTATTGCTCGTGTATATCTATCCATACCATAAGTACCGAAATCATCTCCCTGTGCTTCTTTGATGCAAGTCCATACAGCCCACAGATAATCCATCAATATCTGATATACCAATATTTTCTTTCTGGCATTCTCAGGTTCATTGCCATCGAAATAATGGCTGAGAAAATAATCCTTGCTTTCATCAGTAAAATTACTTTCCAAGAATAAGGCAGCAATATCCCACATAGGATCGTTCATTCCTGAATATTCCCAGTCTATCAGATAAATAGTTCCATCCTCAGCCTTCAAGAAATTCTCGGCTACGAGATCATTATGACAAGGCTTTACTGATACCCCCAATTGATTCAGGTAATCTTCTAGTTGAAAAACCTTTTTTCTTATGGGTTCATAGCCTTCATACATTTTACCTTCTGCTTTCGCCAGCAAATACTCATAGTTTAATATTTCCTTGAATACATTAAACTCATTACCAAAGCGAACATGAGAATGATGTAAAGTTCTAAAGATATTGGCTATCTTTTTCATATTAGAAGGTCGTTGAATGGTCGCCCCATTCAATGTTTCTGCGTTCTTTACAAAGTCTGCAAGTTTGATACCCGTCTCAGAGTTGAAGTATCTGATTGGAGGATTGATACCCATCTTGCAAGCTTGCAAGGAGTTTTGTTCCTCATTGCTACGCACCACCATACCTTCAGCACCAATTCCAGGTACACGAAGTACATATTCATATAAGCCCTTAGTAACCTTAAAGTTCTTGTTTGACATACCGCCAATCTGACTTATCTTCACCTCATTCTCTATCTGTTCGTTCGGGAAAATAACCTTTAGGTATGATATCAAGTTTTCGTAATCAAATGGATTTTCCTTTCTGCGAAGCTTAGGATAGATATAGTTGCGAAGCTTATTGAAATCTTCTTCACAATCTACATCTCCCCATATCAAATTGGTAAACTTGATATAAGGTCTGTCCAAAACATCAGTAGAATCAAACAATAAGTACTCATAGTTGAGATAAGGATTATTGCTGTTTTTCCACTTGTTCATCATTCGGTCAAAAGAGTGCTTGGAAATCTTAACAATCCCCAATAACTCACCCTCGAAATTACATATTTGGTGACGGTCCTTGCTTATCTTGGTGATATATCCACTGCGAGTTTCGACAAAGGCCTCGTCTCCACTACCAGACTCTTCTGTAATGGCAAAGCAATTTTTGTTTTTTGTCTCAGAAAGTTCTTTCAGTACCTTATACTCATAGAACGTATCTCCCTCTACCAACAAGAAATCATCCTTGATATAAGGTGCTGCCATAGCTAGCGAACCCATTGATGAAGTAAACTTAAAGTCTGGATTCAATACCAGACGAACTGTCTCGGATGCGTATCGCTGATACAGTTGAGCTTGCCCTCCCACTATTAAGAGAATATTGTCATAGTTGAGAGCTGTCAAAGCCTCGATGGTTCTATCTATCAAACAAGAATTCTCGTAATAAGGTTTCAAAGGATAAGGTATTTCTGTATCCTTATCCTTCCTGGCCGATAAAATAACCGCTGTTTTCATTAAAGTCCGAAATAAAGTGACATCGTAAAATATGATTTATTATTATAAGGATTCAGTACATAACTGGCACTGACTGGTAACTTAAAGTTACCAAACTTGAATGCCGTACTATATTTACCACATTGAATCCACTTTCGTTGTTAGTATAAAAGCCCTTGTTCAAATTGGCTCCTACACATAAAGCGATATTATTGTCTTCAGTAAAGGAGTGGGTGTAACCAACCTCAGCATACGAAGAATACATCTGCTTTCCATCAGTATTCTTGTCCGCTCCAAAAATATAGGTAGATACTGTTACCCACAAAGGAACCTTTGTTCCTGCCCATGTGGCGTACGCCTCTACCCAATGTCCCGTCTCACGATTACTCAACTTGAAGTACTGGTCTTTTTCACCAACGGAAGAAGGATAATAGTAATCAGATACACCAACAGTAAACTCACTGGCAGTATAAGATACACCTAAATCAACTTCCTGATGACTACCATCAATGGCATAACCACCCATAGCAAATGCATTGAATCCATGCGTATTATAGCCTATCATCGGAAATACCGTAGGGGCTGTTCCGTATTCAATACCACGCCACATATATTTTGTGGACAATTCTAAACTTGCAGAGAAAGGAGACTCCTTCAAGCTCTCCTCTGCATTTGCAGCCATCGCAGTTAAAAGCAACAGCATTAACAGTTTAACTCTGTTGAAAATCATTTTATGTCTTTTAAATGAACTTTTTAGTTTTCAATTCCCTAAATGCTGCAATTAGCTTATCATAATCAGCAGTCGTCAGTGCTCCAATATGTCCAACACGGAAGATGGTGTCTTTCATGTCACCACCATTTGGACAAATCCACATACCATACTCATCCTTTATTTTCAAGAAGATATCATAAGCAGAAGCTGTTGTTGGATGAAGTGGAGTAACAGCATTTGACAAAGATTCGGATACTATTTCAAATGGCAGATCTTTGATTTTTTCTCGAAAATATGTAGCTAATGCACCGATGAGTTTTATTTCTCCTTCTACGCCACCATTTGCATCTATCTCTTTCAAACGAGCATTAATCTGACGAAGAATACCAACAGCTGGGGTCCAAGGAGTCTGACCACGCTCCATATTCTTCAATGCTATCTGCAAATCAAAGTATTGACATACACACTTGGTGTTGTTAACTCGACTAATTGCTTTTGGAGAAAGAACCATTACAGAAATTCCAGGAGGGCACGCTAAAGCTTTCTGACTACCAGTAATCATAATATCAGCCCCCAATTCCTTCATATCAAAAGGATCAGCTAAGAAAGTACTGATACAATCAACTATCAAGAACAGTTGGTTACGCTTGCAGAAATCACTAATTAAATTCATATCATAATGAACACCAGTTGAAGTCTCATGCTTATTAACCAAAAAGGCAGTATATTCTTGACCCTCATATGGAGCAAGATGCTCAGCTTTTAACGCCTTACCATGTTCTAGTTTGATTTCCGTATAAGGAATATGATGAAGTTCTAGCAATTCAACAAAACGATGACCAAAACTACCACCATTTACTACCAAAGCTTTATCATTTGGTGTAAGGGTATTCATGATAGCAGTCTCCATCGCTCCAGAACCAGAAGAAGTCAAGAATACGACTTTAGAATCATCAGAAGCTTTTGCAAACTTTTTAATGAGTCTCTCGTTCTCAAACATAACATCTGAAAATTCCGATGTTCTAAAATAAGGTACTTGTTCTGCACCAATAGCTCGTACAGTATCACTAGACTGCACTGGGCCTACTGTAAAATTAATCATGATTATCTACGTTAAATTTCAAAGAAGTTTTTACGCTCATCAAACTGTTGCATGACCTGAGCCATGCATACGCTTTCTTTCCTTCGAAGTCTAGCTGAAGAGAAACGCTTATTAATGATGCAACTTATAAATTCCTGTATCTCATAACGAAGTCCATAGCCGTCCCATTTATAGAAATACTTCTTATTCTCATTCTGATCTTCATATCGAAGCTCAAAATAATCCGTTTTCCACCAAGGAGCTGGTACATAGGCATATCCCTTCGTACCAGAAACCACGAGATTACCTTCTGTTTTCACACCAATGCCCACCTTAAAAGATGCTGTAGCATTAGGATAGCGCATGACACCATGCGTATATACATCCACTTGGTTACTCATTCGACTAAATATGGTCAGGTCTTTATAGCTGATACCTAGGAGTTTGACTATAGGTAACAAAGGATAGCTACCCTCCTCATGCATAGCTCCACCAGCTTGAGCTACATCAAACTCTCTACCTTTCTTATCCAAGAGTTGAGAGCAAGATGCCTCTATATCAACTATCTCACCTATCAAGCCAGACTTTATCATCACCATCAAATGATTAAATGCAGGGCAATGAGCCGTCTTGTTCGCTTCCATCAGTATAACATTCTTGTTTTCTGCCAACTGATATAGCTCTTGTGCTTGTTCCCTGTTTAAGACTAATGGTGTTTCACAAAGAACATGCTTGCCAACCTCCAAGGATTTCTTGATATATTCATAATGGCTAAGATGTGGAGTTGCTATATAGACCGCATCTACAGCATCATAAAACTTATCCAAATCGGCATAAGCCCAAATACTCTCATTATCCTTTGACATAGTTACAACTGCATCCTTATTTATATCATAAGCAGCGCAAACATTCACACCATTTACAAAGGAAGCCTCTGTAGGAAATCTTTTAGCAATTCGACCACAACCTATGATTCCGATGTTAACGGTCTCTTGGCTCTCATTTCGGAGCATAGTGGATGAGATACCTTGCGTTCTTGGCAGATAAACCACCTGGCAGAATTCATTCAAGTAGTCAAACTTTCCCTCCCAGTCTGAACCTATCGCAAAAATATCAACATCGTATTTTTGGATATCATCAATCTTTTGACCAATATAATCCTCTATAATAATCTTGTCGGCATAGCCCGTGGCTTTCACAGCCTCTACACGTTCCAAGACATTATTGCGGACATTCAATTTACCTCGGTCTCGGTCGAAATTATCATTAGTAACACCAACAATTAGGTAGTCACCAAGTTCTTTTGCTCTTTTGAGAAGATTAATATGACCTTGATGTAAAAGGTCATATGTTCCATATGTTATTACAGTTTTCATGAACAATGTTTTTTAAAAAATCCTATGAATATAACTTCTCATTTTTCTACATTTAACCAAGAAGAATTTTATTACTGTCCAAACTCCTTGATTCGTTGTTCTTCCTTCAAGGAGCACACAAGCAGCTGTCCATTCTTCTCGGCTACAATATAGCCATCCAATCCTTGAACTACCACCTTACTTTCATCGGCTGCATGAACCACGCAGTTCTTGCATTCATACAAGCAGATGTCCTTGCCTACCTTGGCATTGCCAGCCTCATCCTGTGGAAGCAGGGTTCGGAGGCTGCCCCAGCTGCCTAAATCACTCCAGCCGAACTCGGCTGGCAACGTATAGATATCCTTCGACTTCTCCATTACCGCATAGTCAATGCTTATCTTCTCGCAGGTTGGGAAGAGTTTGCCGACCACCTCTTTCTCCTGTTCGGTATAGAAAGAAGGTGCCATCTCATCCATGATGCTGGCAAGGTTTGGCTGGAAGGTTCGGATTGCCTTGCTGATGGTATCAATGTTCCATACGAAGATTCCGGCATTCCAATAGTAATTGCCAGCGGCAAGGTATTGCTCGGCTGTCTCCAGGTTTGGCTTTTCCTTGAAAGCCTCAACCTTGTAGATTTCATCTACGGATGTCGGCTCTGCTGCGGCGATATAGCCATAGCCAGTTTCAGGGCGGCTTGGCTTAATACCGATTGTAACGATGGCGTTCTTATCGGAAGTATAGCTCAAAGCCTTGTTGAGCACTCGCTGATACTCCGAGGTATTGATGACGAGGGCATCGGATGGTGTCACCACGATGTTGGCATCAGGATGCTTCTTCTGGATCTTCCAGCAGGCATAAGCAATACATGGAGCAGTATTGCGAGCCTCCGGCTCTGCTAACATGTTATCTACTGGCATGTCAGGGATTTGCTCCTTGACTATGCTGATGTATTTCTCGTTTGTCACGACCCACATGTTCTCGACAGGACAGATTGGCTTCAATCTATCTACTGTCAATTGAATGAGGGAACGGCCAACACCCATCACATCAATGAACTGCTTTGGGTAATCGGGGGTTGACATAGGCCAGAAGCGGCTGCCTACGCCGCCAGCCATGATTATGATTTGTATATCGTTGAAATTATGCATTAATCTTGTTATTAATTTCGAAAACCTACCCGTCCTTCCTTACCGTTAAGGAAGGCTCCACCTTTCTCACCAAGCCTCTCTTCCCTCAGGGACGAGAGGATGTAGCTGGCTGCGCTATAGCCTCCGCCAGAGTTTTGGTATCGTCAGCGGAGCCTGTGCCCTAAAGGGCTGCCGATAAGTGTCTACGCAACAGAGTTGCGATTGTTTGTCGGCTAGCGCATCATCAAGATTCTATCAATCTTCCGCTCTCACGCAAACGTTTTTTAAAACCTTGCATCACTGTATCTGCCCATTCATGAAGGTTTTCTTTCATTTCCTGCTTTTGCTTTTCATCAAAAGCAGAATAGGCTATCTGTTGCTCCATACAGGTTTGAGCCGTTTCCTTTGCTAAGTCCAGTGTATGTTCTGTCACTTTACCATTGGTAAGTCTCTCGCCTAATTGGGCGTAGAAGTAGCCTTCACAAAAGGCTATACAATATTCTTTTGCTGTCATAACGCTTCCTCTTATTTAATTACAAAAACTTATCGCAAAATTACCACCACAATTTATTCTTTACTTCTTCCTTCTTATCTTCAACCTTTGCATCCAATTCCTTTAGACCTTCTGATAATTCTTTGTGGTTATCAGCAGGATCATATGTAATGAAATCAAGATGCATCGTTTCTTTATATACCTGCAATTCCAAATCGGAATATGTATTATTTGGAATCACAAAATAATGATTCTTGGAAACATGAAATGTTGTTGCATAATTTTCGAAAAGAAGTTTTATATCCGGATCATTCAAACCTGCCCCCAAAAAGATAAATGTATGAGTAAGAATAAGAGCTTCCATTAATTTATAGAAATCTGAATTTTCTATTCTAGCTCTTGCATAATCCGCTTGAGTAAAGATTATTTTATTGGTTGTATCTATTGTGCCATGATTTTTAATAATTACAGAATCTGTGCCTCGCAAATACTTTACTACATCTTCATCATAGTAATGCTTCAATACTATGGTATTACGAGATTTGCTTTGGGCATAAGTATCATAAATCTTATCAAAATTTGGGGTAATAGTAATTCTTGAATCTAGTTTAAATATATACTCGTGTATCAATGCAGGCTCAAAGCCTGTTCCACGGAACATATTTTTCAACAATTCATCAAATTGATTATCTCCTAACTTTTTACGCAAAAGCTCACAGGCCATCAGATACTCATAACTATCAATACACTTCTTTATCACAACATTATCAGGAGCACCTACCTTACTATTACCTTCCTCTAAGAATTTTCTCCATGTAGGAGGATGTTTACCATCTTTATCTATAGCATTAGCAGAAATTCCAGAGCCTAAGAATAGTACGCATCTCTTTCTAGCCAACTCTAATATTAAATCGTCAGGCCAATCCATACTCTTCTAAATTTCGGTTAATGTTACTAACAATGCCCTTCATCACTTCTTGATATTCATCAACTTTAGCAAAATGAGCTCCCAAAACACCATCATGGCTACTCAGTTGAAAAACAGGCTTATGAGCCGATTGAGACATCGGTATCAAACTATTAAAATTGGGTATTTCCCCAATTTTCAAATGCCCTTTATCTATATTGAGAGGATAATACTTACTCATTTTTTCATTAACAAGTTTAGGCATCTGAGAAATTATCTCATCGTATGCCTTTACTGCTTGTCGTGTTCCGCCTCTAGTTCTTGAAGTATATTGCTGATTTACATATCCCAAGAACATCGGATTTACTTCTACATCTCTATTATCCAACTGATAATAATGCCCTTTATTGTCATTGTATTTCTTCTGTAGCTTTTTAAAAGTCTGAATCCATTGCTCAATTGCTTTTGAAATATTATCAACAGCTCGCAGACAAAAAATATCACTTGATGTTGGCATTATAAAACCATCAGTAAATAGCAAGACTAATCTATTTAATACTCCTAACGAAGGCCCTACATCAATAAACACAAAATCGTACTTATCTTTAAGACCTAGATACATATATTTAAGAAAACAAACTGTTTTTATGGAACGTTGTATTGCATTTGATGTATCTGACCATTCACCACTCAAAAAATCTTCCATTAAGGCAAGGCGAGTATCACCAAGAACTAAATCTACTCCAAACCCTACCGAACTTTGAATTGGCAAATCAATCAAGCCTTCACTAGACTGATATGGCTCTATATAATCATACAATGTCTTTACTGTCTGATTAGAATATACTTCTTCTATTTTCTGATCATCCAACAAATATGTTGTTGCATTACATTGTGGGTCGGCATCAATTACTAACACTTTTTTATGTAGTACAAAGCTATAATAAGCAGCAATATTACACAATAAGGTTGTCTTACCAACTCCACCTTTATTATTAAATACAGCAATTGTATTCATTTGTTCTTCTAAATTTAACTATTTTTGTAAATCACCGTTAGAACGTAACTACTGATTTTCAGTAGTTAGCACATCCAACATTT
>ERZ869991.185-NODE-185-length-20318-cov-15.997579_pt1 | contig 20318 bp, 18 predicted proteins | sample MGYA00520862_ERZ869991 | MGnify/ENA primary metagenome ERZ869991 (study PRJEB32232, sample SAMN07284978) | human gut metagenome | biome: human-associated habitat; material: feces | host: Homo sapiens | place: Tanzania | collected 2014-08-11 ...
GCAAGTAACCTCCGGTCCCCGAAGGGGGCCAACTTTCAATAACCGCTGGTGGAATGACCGAAGGGAATGGAACCTGCGGATAAGCATAGGGAGGGAGAAAGCGTCCCCAAAGGGGGCGAACCACATCCAGCCTTGCTCCTGTTCGCCCCCTTCGGGGACGGTAGGAGAGAGTATGCTAGTTATCCGCAGGTTCCATTCCCTTCGGTCATTCCACCAGCGGTTATTCACATTCGCCCCCTTCGGGGACGGTGGGATGCCACTAGCGAAAGTTCAATAATAAAAAAAACAAGATACAATGAATCGAATAATGATGATGGCGATGGCGGGGTGCGTAGCAGCTGCTGCCCATGCCGAAAATACAGCTCTGTCGGATAGCAGCAAGGTATTTGATATTGACGAAGTAGTGGTCGTTTCACAGCCCAAGGAGGTGATGCGACTCCGCCAGCAGGCGCTCAGCAGCACATCGCTCAGCAGTTCCTTGATGAAGAAAATGGGAGCCTCTGATTTGAGAGACCTTTCTCTTTTTGTTCCTAATTTCGTGATGCCGAATTATGGCAGCCGACTCTCTTCTTCTGTTTACGTAAGAGGAATCGGCAGCCGCGTTAACAGTCCTGCCATCGGACTCTATCTCGACGGAATCCCCGTGATGAGCAAGTCGGCTTTCAATCTCCACAACTACCAGTTGAGTAGGGTGGATGTGCTCCGCGGTCCTCAGGGAACCCTCTACGGCCAGAATACGGAGGGCGGATTGGTAAAAATGTATTCCCGCAATCCCTTTGATTATCAAGGCTCTGAGGTAAAGCTCAGCTACGGCAGCAAGTATTATCGCAACGTAGAGGCTGCCCATTATCAGAAAATCAATAATCATCTCGCCCTTTCCCTGGCGGGCTTCTATGAGGGAGAAAAGGGATTTTTCAGAAACACCTTTACGGGCGAACGTTCCGACCAATATGATGAGGCTGGCGGCAAACTGCTGCTCAAGGCACGATTCAATTCGGGCTGGAAGATGGATGTGCTTGCCAATTACCAATACGTAGATCAGAATGGATTTCCTTATGGCAAGCTGAATCTGGAAACCGGAAAGGCTGATCTTCCTGCCTCTACCTTCCCAGGCACCTATAGAAGAAACAATCTCATCTCGGGCTTTAAACTGGGCTATTCGGGCAGGGGCTTCGACTTCTCCTCCGTCTCCAGCTACCAGTATCTGAAAGACCGCATGCTCATGGATCAGGATTATCTCTCTGCTCCCTACATGCGCATCCTGCAGGAGCAGCTTCAGAACTCCTTCACCCAGGAACTCTCCTTCAAGAGCAATCGTGCCGTGGGCGGATTCTGGAATTGGGCCGTGGGCGGATTCTTCTCCCGACAATGGTTGAAAACCAATGGTCCCGTGTTCTTTGATGAGGCGATGACCACGCAGATAGGCAACCCCATTCAGCAGCAGATGTATTCCGCCATCCATGCTTCGATGGTGAAGAAGATGATGGATAAGGGAATGCCCGAGGCTGCGGCTAAGGCGGCTGCTGCGGCTGCGATAGAGAAGGCAGGCGGCATCAGCATGGCGGTGAGCATGGGCGCTCCGGGCGTTTATCATACGCCGCAAACCAATCTGGGCTTCTATCACGAGAGCAATTTCAACCTCACCTCCCGACTGGTGGCTACGCTCGGCATCCGCTACGACCTGATGCACACCAGCATCCATTATCAGTCGTCTGCCTTCATGGCGATGACGGCAAACATGATGGGGCAGAAGGCCACCTTTACCCTGAAGAGTGCCTTGGATGGAAAGGCGAAAGATGATTACAGCCAGCTCTTGCCGAAGATAGGAATCACCTACCAGCTCGACGACCGGCAGAGCAATCTCTATGCCACCGTGAGCAAGGGCTATCGTGCCGGAGGATACAATATCCAGATGTTCAGCGACATTCTGCAAACCGAACTGAATGCCCACCGCCAGCAGGCGATGCGTGGCGATTACGACGTGCCTCATACGCCGGAAGATTACGAAAAGGTGAACCAGACGATTTCGTACAAGCCTGAAGTTTCCTGGAACTACGAGGCGGGAGCCCATCTCAATCTCTTCGACCATGCGCTTCATTTCGACCTGGGTGCCTTCTACATGAAGGTGAAGAACCAGCAGCTCTCCGTGATGGCTGGCAACTACGGTTTCGGAAGAATGATGGTGAATGCCGGAAAGAGCCACAGCTGCGGCATCGAGGCTGCCCTGCGCGGACAGCTTGCCAATGGCAATCTCGACTGGATGCTGAATTATGGTTACACCCGAGCTGAGTTTGACGAATACACGGATGGCGAAGGAGATGATGCCGTGAGCTACAAGGATAAGAAGGTGCCTTACGTGCCGGAGCACACTCTCTCGGCGATGGCAGATTATCGCCTGCAGTTGGGTTCCAGCCTCTTGCGTAGCATGGTTCTAGGTGCCAACGTCAACATGCTGGGCAAGATTTATTGGGATAACGCCAACAGTTATGGTCAGGATATTTATGCCGTATTGGGTGCGCACGTGGCCTTCGATTTGGGCAAGGTGCAGTTGAATCTGTGGGGCAAGAACCTTACGGATACCAATTACAACACCTTTGCCGTGGATAATGCGGCTACGGGCAAGCGTGAATACTTTGCCCAGCGTGGCAACCCATTCCAATGCGGTGTGGATGTAAGTTTCCGCTTTTAATTTCTTCATCGGAATTTCTTCATCGGAATTTTTTCATCGGATTACGCGGAGTTAACGGAACATACTTGCTCTACGGATTACGCACGGAATTTAAACGGATTTGGCCTTGCGGCCATTGGGCTAGCGCCGTATAGGCTGGCTTGCGATTGCCCAGTAATGGCAGACTTTTTCCAGCTATAGGGGGTATCGCCACGACCGTCAGGTCGAGTTTCCGTTTAAAATCCGTGCGTAATCCGAGTAAGGCGGTTAAGGTTCCGTTTATTCCGCGTAATCCGATGAATAATGACACACCTTCTTCTTCTTTCTGCATTTCCTATTGATTCATAATACTATTCAGCAACTCCTGGCAGGCATCTTCGAGCAGCGTGATAACCAGCTCAAAGTCGCTGTAGTCGCCGTAGTAAGGGTCGGGAACGCTGGTGTATTCACGATGAGTCGTCAGAAAATCAGCCATGCGAACCACCTTGTCCTTATCCGCCTGGCAGGAAGCCATAGAGGTGATGGCGCGATAGTTTTCGTTGTCCATCACCACGATGGTTTCAAATTTCTTGAAGTCTGATTTTTGGAATTGGCGGGCGTGACTGTTGAAGTTGTAGCCATGCTCAGCTCCGCATTTTCTCATGCGGCTGTCAGGCAGTTGACCCACGTGCCAGTTGCCAATTCCCGCAGAATCAATTTCAAACTCATCCTGCAGTCCAGCCTTCTCCACCAGGCTCTTCATGATGCCCTCGCCGGCAGGCGAGCGGCAGATGTTGCCCAGGCAAATGAATAATACCGTATGTTTACCTTTCTTTGTCATGATTTAAAAATCTAATATTTATTGTTTTGTTTGCAAAGTTAGTATAATAATCTTTATTATGCAAGATTTTTCCATTCTTTTTTATTTCCTTTTAAAAAAAGAAAGGGCAAAAAAAATCCCGATAAAGAACAGGAATCTGTCTCTATCGGGAAAAAGGGGGAGTATTACTAATAAAAAAATTAGTCAATTTCCTCATCAGCCTCGTAACCGCCCATCTCGCGGATGGCGTTCTTCAGCATCGTGTACTGCTGGTAGAGGTTGTTCACAGCCTCCTCGCCCTTGGTGTAGTCGTGCATTGGCGCCTTGAGGAAGAAGCTCAGGAAGCGCTGGGTGCCGTAACGGCCAGCACGGGCTGCAAGGTCGCTCAGCAGAGTGAGGTCGAGCAGCAATGGAGCAGCAAGGATTGAGTCGCGGCAGAGGAAGTTGATCTTGATCTGCATAGGATAACCCATCCATCCGAAGATGTCGATGTTGTCCCAACCCTCCTTGTTATCGTTGCGTGGTGGATAGTAGTTGATGCGAACCTTGTGGTAATACTGGGTGTCCTCAGCGTTGCCGTGGCCATAGAGGTCTGGCTGGTCCTCTGGCTTCAGGATAGTCTCCAGGGTAGAGAGCTTGCTCACCTCCTTGGTGTGGAAGTTGGCTGGCTCATCGAGAACGAGACCGTCGCGGTTGCCCAGAATGTTGGTTGAGAACCATCCGTTCAAGCCCAGGCAGCGGGTGCCGATGATAGGAGCGAAACCGCTCTTTACCAGGGTCTGACCCGTCTTGAAGTCCTTACCTGCGATAGGCATCTTGGTCTTCTCAGCAAGTTCCCACATGGCTGGAATATCAACTGTGGTGTTAGGCGCACCCATGATGAAAGGTGCTCCCTCGGTAAGGGCAGCGTAGGCGTAGCACATGGATGGAGCGATGTGCTGGCGGTCGTCAGCCTTCATCGCAGCCTCGAGAGCAGCCAGTGTGCCGTGGATTTCCATGTCTACCGGTACGTAGATTTCAGTAGAAGCAGCCCAGATTACAACGATGCGTGCGCAGCCGTTCTTCTCCTTGAAGTCGCGGATGTCCTGGCGCAGCGCCTCAACCATCTCCCAGCGGGTCTTGCAGTCCTTCACGTTGTCGCCATCCAGGCGCTTGGCGTAGTTCTTGTCGAAGGCAGCCTTCATAGGCACCACCTTCTCCAGTTCCTCGCGCACAGGGTTGATGTCCTTCTCCTTCAGAACCTCGGCATACATGGCAGCCTGGTAAGCATTCTGAGGATAAACATCCCAAGTGCCGAAGACAATATCGTTGAGGTCGGCGATAGGCACGATGTCCTTGTAGTGCAGATACTTCTTGTCTGCACCCTTGCCCACGCGAATCTTATCGTATTGAGTCATTGAACCTACTGGCTTTGCAAGTCCCTTGCGAGCCATGAAAACACCTGTCATGAATGTGGTAGCTACGGCTCCACAACCTACGACCATGATACCCAGCTTACCTTCAGCTGGCTTTACATTGTTTTGTTCCATTACTAACAGTTATTAAACAGTTTTTTAAGTCTTCTAAACTTTTTTGAATTGATTGATTGAATTGTTCCATCGGATAAGGTGGAAGAGTGACTTCCCCGATAGCCGAATGTCGCTTTTCTGATTGCAAAGATAATGAAAACTGATGGATAAAGTGTAGTTTTTGATGAAATTCTTCATGAAATTTAGAAATATTAGCATTGGATTCGGAAATATGAGCATTGAATTCGGAAATATGAGCATGAGAATGGTGAAAATGCCAATAATTTGAAGGAAAAGGGGATTGATTTTGTGACAAAATGTAGGAAGATGTTTTTTTTCTTGAATATTTTCTCGTTTTTCTATTTTTTGCCGTATCTTTGCAGGTAAGAAGATTAGAGTTAATCATAAAATAGAATTAAATGAAATTAATAAGAATATAGAAAAAAATAAAATAGAAAATATGATAGACCGCTGTTACATCGAAATAACCAATACCTGCAATCTGAATTGCGATTTCTGCCCGAAGCATCATCGCAAGAAGAGGCAGTTGAGTGCAGAGGAGTTCAATCTCATCACGGATAAGGTGAGGGGCAAGGTGTGCTTCCTCTATTTCCACCTGATGGGCGAGCCGCTGCTCCATCCGCTGCTGCCGCAGTTCGTGAGGATGGCAAACGAAAAGGGGTTCAAGACGGTGCTCACATCCAATGGAACCCTGCTCCATCGATGCCTGCCGCTGCTCGAAGCCCTGCCCCATAAAATCCAGCTCTCGCTGCATTCGCACGAAAGTAATGCCCGGGGCGAACTGGCAAGCTACATGCAGGAGGTGATGAATTTCTCCATGCAGGCAGCCGAAAAGGGCACCTGCATGGTGCTCCGACTCTGGAACCAGGGCGGAAGAGACCAGGAAAACGAGGAGGTGATGAAGCTCATAGAGCAATACGTGCCGAAACCCTGGAAGGAACGCCCCGACGGATTCCGCCTCGCTGACCATCTCTATCTGGAATTCGACCGGAAATTCGAATGGCCTACGGCAGGGGAGGAATCTCCTAAAAAAGAAAAGAAGCAGCTTTTCTGCAAGGCCCTCATCAAGCAGATAGGCGTCCTATCCGATGGAAGCCTCGTGCCCTGCTGCCTCGACCACGATGGCGATGTGGTGCTGGGCAATCTTCTGCATCAATCTCTCGAAGAAATTCTCACTTCGCCCCGGGCGCAGGCGCTGATAGATGGCTTCAAGCATCACACGGCATCCGAAAAGCTCTGCCAGAACTGCGAATCAGCCCTGGCTGGCAACAGCTTCAGGGGAAAAGCCAGAAGCTCGGAAAAATAAAAGCTCCGGCTCGTAATCTCTCCGAAAATCTCTCGGAAAAATAAAAAATAGTAATATATAAATCTTAAAAAAAATATAGCATGACAATAACCCTTATCATATTAGTTATCACGGTTGCCATGTTTATATGGGGCAGGGTGAGGGCCGACATCGTGGCGCTCACAGCCCTGGCAGCCCTGCTGGTTCTCGGAATCCTTACTCCCGCCGAAGCCCTGGCTGGCTTCTCCTCGCCCATCGTCATCATGATGATAGGACTCTTCGTGGTGGGAGGAGCCATCATGCAGACGGGCCTCGCCAAGCTCACGGGCAATAAGCTCATGGCACTCTCGCGCGGCAACGAAACCATCACCTTCCTGCTCGTAATGCTCGTAACATCATTCATCGGAGCCTTCGTCAGCAACACCGGAACCGTGGCACTCATGATGCCCATCATCATGAGCATCGCAGCCGGATCGGGCATGCAGTCGTCGCGCTTCCTCATGCCCCTCGCCTTCGCCGGAAGCCTGGGCGGAATGCTCACCCTCATCGGTACGCCGCCCAACCTGGTCATCGACGAGGTGCTCACCGCAGCCGGATATCAGCCGCTCGCCTTCTTCAGCTTCTTCCCCGTGGGCATCATCGTCATCGCCATCGGCATCATCGTGCTCATGCCCCTGAGCAAAATCTTCCTCAGCAAAAGCCAGGGAAACAAGAAAAAGAAAAACGCCAAGTCGCTCGACGACCTGGTGGATGAATACCGCCTGCTCGACAACCTGCATCGATTCATCGTGCCCAGCAGCCGCACCTCTGCCGCCCGGGATGAGAACGGCAACCAGCTCGACATCGTGGGCAAGACCCTGAAGGAACTCAGCATCCAGAAGAAATACGGCGTGAGCATCATCGAGATTAGAAATGAAAAGAAATCGCGACTCGGGCTGGTGAAGGACGTGAACCAGAACATGGCGAAGAGCAGCAGCACCATCCAGGTGCACGACACCTTATATATAATAGGTGACGAGCAGAAGATGCAGCACTTTGCCCAGGACTACGGACTCCGGAAGATGAAGGACGTGAAGATAGATTTCTACGACCTGGGATTGACGGAGATAGTAGTGATGCCAACCTCCAACTTTGTCGGATTGCGCATAGGCGAGGCCAACCTGCGCAAGCGATTCGGCATCAACGTGCTGGGTGTGAAGCGAGGCTCATCATCCTCTTCTTCTTCTGAGGGTGGCAGAGGCGGCAGCGAATACATTACGGATAATCTGATAGCCGCCAAACTGCACGTGGGCGACATGCTGCTGGTGCAGGGCGAATGGACCAACCTGGCGCACCTCACCGCCGACACTACCAACTGGGTGGTCTTGGATCAGCCCGAGAAGACTGCCGACAAGGTTTTGCTGGATTACAAGGCGCCCGTGGCAGCAGCCATCATGCTCCTGATGATAGCCATGATGGTGTTCGATTTCATCCCCGTGGCTCCGGTAACGGCAGTAATCATAGCCGGACTGCTCACCGTGTTTGCCGGCTGTTTCCGCAACGTGGAGGCGGCCTACAAGACCATCAACTGGGAGAGCATCGTGCTGATAGCTGCCATGATGCCGATGTCTACGGCACTGGAGAAGACGGGAGCCTCGGCATTGGTATCTCAGGGGCTGGTAGATAGTCTCGGGGCGATGGGTCCTACGGCTCTGCTTGCCGGCATCTACTTCACCACCTCGCTGATGACGATGTTTATCAGCAACACCGCCACCGCCGTATTGATGGCTCCGATAGCCCTGGTGGCAGCTCAGCAGGTGGGCGTGAGTCCATACTCCTTCCTCTTTGCCGTGACCCTTGGTGCCAGCATGTGCTTCGCCTCGCCATTCTCCACCCCGCCTAATGCGCTGGTGATGAAGGCCGGCGGCTACACGTTTATGGATTACGTAAAGGTAGGATTGCCGCTGCAGATCATCATCGGCGTGGTCATGACGTTTGTACTGCCGCTGCTGTTTGAATATTAATGATAGAATATTATATTGATAGAATATTAACGATAGAATATTATTGATAGAATATTAATGATAGAATAAAAAAAAGATGCTGCATGGTGCATGAGGAATGCTTGCCATGTAGCATCTTTTCTTTTTTAGAGAGGATTATCAATTTCAGCTCGAGTTATCAAGCTCAGCTCGGGCTATAATACGATGTGCTCGTTATCGCCGTTGCTTCCGCCGCCGTTGCTTCCGCCGGTGTCAGTTTTGCCCTGGTCGGTATTACCCTGGTCGGTATTACCCTGGTCGGTATTTCCGCCGCTCGGGTTTCCGGTTCCGCCGCCCTGGGTGCCCGAACCGCCCTGGGTATCACCGCCGCTCGGATTATCTCCGCCGCTTGGAGAATTATCAGGCTCCTCCACGTCGCCCTTGTCGCCGGAAGTAACCTTCTTGATTACATTTCCGTCTTTGTCGTAGCAAGTGATTTGGATAGCGGTGCGCTGCAGTTCGTCCTTGATATCCACGTTAGGAGTGAAGATTACGCGTCGGGCGGTAATGAGCCCGCTAGCCACCTCCGTCACGGTTTCCACGCTCTTGGCTCTCACACCAAATCTCATGGTTCCCAAACCAGGAATAGCTACGGAGTGGCCTTCGGTGGCCCACGCCTTGATCACCTCGCCAGCCGCGTCCCAGCAAGCCTGCATCACGCCGCGGCTCACACCACTACGGAGCGCCGCCTCCTTAATCACCTTGCTCTCAGAGAGCTTACTGTAAAGTTCGGTGCCGAGCACGAAACGATACTTACCTTTCAACTCACCCACCTGGATGAGGGTTTCCTTTGCCTTCAGATTAATTGCCATAATTTCTTGAAATTTAAATTGTTAATAATTTGATTAAAAATAATTATAAATCTTTTTCCCTTGCAGAGAGTCCCCCTTCTAGCCCCTCTAGCCTCCGTTCCCAGCGATTCCATCGCTGGTCTCCCATGCGTTCCAGCAGATATGCAAACCATCTTCACCGAATAGTGATAGTAGGCACGAAGTGGCTCGAGTCGGCCCTTGTCGAGATATTATTCTCCTGCTGCTGCCGCTGGTTCTTCCCAATCACGAGTCCCGCCGTGCACGAGCTGGTGAGGAAGGTGACGATGGCAGAGCATACGGCCACGATGAGATACTTGATGAATGCCTTCATATTTGGGTTCATACGCTTCTCTTGCCCCCTATTAACTTCCCCTCATTCTTTTTTAGAAAGAAGAAAGAGAAGGACTCGTATCAGGGCTTGGAGTCGAGGTTGATAATTTGCTTTGATAACTTGATGCATCCTGGAATATCTCCCAGAAGCCATTTTTCATTTTTCCAACTGGAGAAATATTTTTCTCCAACTAGGAAAGTGATTTTTAGCGCTTTCTGAATCACGATGCAAAGATACAAAAACAGCCACCATCAGTTGTGCGATGGTGGCTGATGCCGTGCGATAGCGGCACATTTTAAGCTAATAACTCCAAACTATCAACTCCAAACTATCAACTATCACTCTAAACTATTAACTCTAAACTCTCAGCTCTATCCTGGTTCCCCCAGATACTCCACGATAGCCTTCACCTGCTTGGGCGAAAACGATTTGCTCGTCTTGCAGTATCCCATCATCTGCAGCTCCTCCCATAGCGGGGTGCAGCGGCGAATCCAGACCATCAGATGGTTGACAGCCGTGCGTGGCATGCTCTCGGGAAAGTACATCAAGGCAAGTTCCTTCTTGGTGTACATACGAATCTTGAAATCTTCCATATTCATTTTGCTTTAAAAATTAATAAGCTCTATTTTTTTCTTAAGCTCATTTTTTCTCTTTCAGATAATACTCGCTGAAGTCCTTGCATCCTGGTGGCAACTGGTGGTGCACCAGCTGGGGCAGAATTTCCTTGAGCTGCAGGAAGAGGCTTTCGCCCGGCGCATCCCTGTCAGGATACATGTGCCATTCTATCTTGAGCTGCGAGCTGAATTCCGCCAGCCATTTCTTGTCTTCCGGTTTCAGCAGCGTAGCAGAAGGAATGGCTATCGCCTTGTGCCCGGCAGAGAGCATCGCCCAGCAGTCGCTGCATCCCTCCGTAATAAAAAGCTTCTCGCCCGGCTTCAGCATCTTCACCACAGGAAGATTATAGATGCTGCATCGGGCGCCATAGGGGAATCGGAATCGGGGAGCCATCGGCTCCGTCTGATGTGAACCTTCCACCACGTGTGAAGGATCATCTGAGTCATCTGAGTCATCTGTGTCATTTGTGAAATCTGTGGGCGATTTGTCAGCAGCAAGCCCCTTCGCCTCCGTGGGCATCTTCTTGTAATCCAGATTTCTGTTCTGAATCCCAATCAGCTTCCCCTCCATGTCGAAGTAGGGAATCTGCAGCCAGTTCACCCCCTTTCTATCCGTCCACGAAGTCAATCTGCACCATCTCGCCACTCTCTCATCAATCCTTCTTTCCTCGAAAAGGAATCTCCTAGCCGCCTCGTTCAGCCAGGGATGTTCGAAGAATCTCGCATACTTCCCGGCATCGAAGGAGGAGGATGGTGATGCCTTCGGAGATGCCTTCGAAGAAGTTTCGGAAGAATCTTCCGAAGAAGTTTCCGAAGATGCTTCCGAAGAGGAAGAGGATAGGGAGATGGGTGAAGAGGAAGAAACCACCTTCGGATGCGAATCTTCCAGATAAACCCCATTCACCTCCGCCAGCCATCGGCAGGCCGAGAGGAAATCCTTCCCCAGGTATTTCATCACCAGGTCGATGGTGCCCACGGAATCCCCCATGCAAACATAGCATCGGCAGCTGTTCCTCCTCGTATTGAACGAGAGGCTGGCATGGTGGTCGTCATGAAAGGGGCAGAGCGCCTTGTGCCGCTTCACCACCATCCCCAGCTGCTCGGCGACCCCCTCTATCGGCAGGTCGCGCAGCTTCTGAATCTCATATTTCTCCATAAAATCAGTCTCCTTGCATTTTCTTCCTATCCGCCCCCAATCCGTTATCACTTTCGCCATCAGTCAGCTTCAAGTCTCCTCTCCGGCCACCGTTCCGAGCGATTCCATCGCTCGTCCCTTTCCCGCAGTCATCGCTAGTGCAGCCCTTCACCTTTCCATCCGGCGCCCCCGTAAGATACTCCTGCGTCTTCGTGTAAAGCCCCGTCTGGTTGCAATAGGTGATGAACTTGCGGAACACCCATTTCCTAATCTGCCCCTTCGTGCCCTCCTTCGTCTTGCCCAGAGAGATGCGGAGTGCCTCCAGCTGAGACTCGTTGAAAGGATTAGGCAGGTCATCGAGCAGGTTCTTCGGCCCTCTTCGCTGCGCCTCGCTCACCGAGTCGGCATCCTGGTTCAGCAAATCAGCAAAAATCTGCATCTTGCTCCAAAGGTCGTGATACACCATCCACTCCACCAGTTCACCCATAGACTTCGTCCAAGTCTGGTTATTCAATACCCAGAGCAGGCAACCCGCCTTCCACGCCGACACGATGGAGCGCTTCGAAATATCCCAGAGCACATCATCATCCGTCAGGTCGGCAAGCGTAGCCATGTCTGCCGCCAACTGGTCGGCCAACTTGTTCAGCGGCTTGATGATGAACCTGCCCTTACAGATGCTCAGCTTCACCAGATACTCGTCCAGCTTCTTAAAGAACCCCTCCTCGTATTTACCCTGTCTCGGGATTCTGCCGTCACGTCCCATTCGCGCCTTGAACGAGAACATCATTCTTCCAAAAGTACCGTTGAAGAGCTCGTTCTTATAGAACTTGCGGGCTGCATAAGGAGTGGAAGAAATGGTGAGGTTGGCACGGAGCAAGGGATTTCCCGTCACGCCCTCCACCGTGGCACGCAAGGCACCCGATCGCTGGCGGTCGTAGATATTGCGCAGCATCTGTGAAATCTGCTTGTGCCCGCCGCACATCCTGTCGGCCATCTCCACCTCGGGCAGATTCAGGTATTGCGTTCTCTCGCCCAGCTTCTCGCATGCCATGGCATTCTGAATGAAGGCAGCGTTGGTAACGTCGGCTGGGGGAAACCAGAAACTCACGTCGGGGCGGGCTGGTTTCTCCTTGTTCGCCGACTTTGTCTTCATCTGCTTCTGCCATTCCACGAGCTTCTCCAGCTCCGTGTTGTCGTGCTCTCGCATGTTGTGACAGATAGCCTCCACGATGTTGGACAGTTGACCCTTATTACAGCCCGAATCGGCAACAAGATTGCCCATCATGCCACACAACTCCTTCCAACTGAGGTCGGGATACTGAAATTCGCTCTCACTGACCTGCGCTCCGAGAATAGGGAAAAACATCGGAACAAGGGGTTCGTGCATGTCTTTTGATACCTGAGAGAGCAAAAGTTGCACACATTCGGTGCCTTTTCCCAGTTTCGGCATCTTTGGAGCAGTAGTTTTTGAAATATCGTACTTCAAGTTTATTGTTTTCATTTTCTCTTAATTTATTGATAATGAGCTTTCTAGAGAAAAGCGGGGTGGGGCTGAGCGTTCCAGTTCCAGTTGTTCCAATTAAATTTTTGGGGGTTCCAAATCTTTTCCTTGTATATATAACTATCTATATATTAAATAGTTATAAAGATATAAGAAAGGAATATTGTCCTAAGATTCCTTTTTGGAACAATTGGAACAATTGGAACAACTGGAACGCTTTCTTCCTTTTGGAACGCTTTCTTCCTTTTGGAACGCTTTCTTCCTTTTGGAATTTCCTCTTCCTTTCGGAATTTCCTCTTCCTTTCGGAATTTCCTCTTCCTTTCGGAATTTCCTCTTCTTCTAGAAAGCCCTCTAATCCTTCTTTGTTCTATCTCTTCAGCTGATACTCCACGATGGCATCTCGTGCAATCAGAGCCTCGGCAGCAATCGCCTCGCTGATGTTCACACCCTCATCGCAGTAAACCTTCAGGGTGAGCTGGATGGCACCATCCTTGGTCTTCGACACACGACCGTGCGCCAGCTTCCTGATCAGCAGCGACTGCGACTTGAGCTGTGGTTTCGGAACGAATTCGAAGGAGCCGTCGTTCAACTGCTGTGCAACGCCGAGGCGATGGAAGCGAGGCATGCTGCCCACCACGGGATTATCGGGTGCAAACAGAAAATAATGAGTATCATCGTAGTAAGCCATGCCGCTCTTCTGAGTGTGCTGGCAGTTCATCAACTTGTGGATGTCATCAAAATTCTTTTTCATAATCGAATGAATTTTAAGAGTAAAGGAAGCGAGAAACGTAGCGCTACTTTACCTCCGGAGATTCCTTCACTCACTCCACCCGGTTAATAAATAAAAACTAATTAAACTGACAGTGAATCAATTAAATTTATAAATATCCGTCAAGAGAATATCCTGGAACACCTGTCCATTATATTCACGTGTAAAAAATCTGAGCGTCACCGCCACCAAGTCGCCCGGTGCCAGTTTAAACGTGGCCATCTTTCCGAGCATGGTAGCCACGTATTGGTTCTCAAACTTTCCGCCCATCTCCTGCAGCACGATGTTGCATTTCATGAGCTGTCCGTTCTCACTTTTCTGACTCTGCACAGCGAAGGCCTCGCCCTGCTGCACCACACGCATCAATTTAGCGTTCATAACAATAAAAAAAGACGAAGATGATTCAGGATAAGCCAGAACCCTTCCGGCCTTTGCCCTGTTTCTCCGACGGGTGCAAAAGTAGGAAGAAAAAGCTAGGCGTCAATGTTTTTCCAAAAGGCCTTCTCCGAAGTTCTCCAAAATTCTCCAAAGTTCTCCGAAGTTCTCTGTTTTTCTCTGATATTCTCTCTACGTATAATCGCATTCTTGGCATAGGGGTACAAAAAAAGCGACCGATACCTGAACAACAATTAAGTATCGGTCGCTTTTTGCAAGCATTACTCATATCAGCAAATACCAGTCACCATCATCCTCTAATCTTTATGATAGTATTTGCAGAAAGTCTTGTATTCGAATCCCGCCTTTTCAGTCGGCATCCCCATACGTTTCAGTTCCTCATGAGCGTTTCTCGTGTTTTGAGGCAGCAGCACCTTTCCCTCCTTTTTCAGCTGGTTCAGCCGCATGCAGATTTCCTGCACATCAAATCGCTTCACCAGCCGTTCCACTTCGCGATGCACTCTCCATTCTTCCTCCTCTTCGAGAGCAGGATGCACAAAGCGGAAGATATCTTTCTTCGATGCATCTCCTACAACTTCAAAAGTTTCTTCAGCCACCTCAGCCTCGTCATTCTCCTCCGTCACCACAGTTCCTTCAGCAAAAAAATCCTTAGCAATCATCACCACCTGCTGCGTAGTCAGATTGCCATGAATATTCAGCTCTTTGTGCTGGTCATTAATAACAGCACTATTAGCAAAATAATGATTATTCATATTTCTTCATTTAATATTTCTACTACTTGTACTTGTATTTGTACTTGAAATTGTAATTGTAATAATTCTCTAAGCCTAGAGTGCAGACGGAAGCAGGGCAGAATTCCCCGCATCCTGATGATCCAGATGCAGATGCTTGCTATGATCATCAAACGTCGAATTACCCGCATGATAGTGCTCAGCCTTAATCGAAGGCTTCATCGCCACATCTTTTAAAGCCGCCGTCTGTTCCTGGATAGCCATAGTCTGCAGCCTCTGTCTTTCCTCTTCAGATAGGAAACGCTCAGTCATATTGTCAACCCGAAGCTTATACTCAGGGGGCAAATATGAAATCTCGTGGTAGATGAATCTCTGCAAAACCTCAACATCTTCTCGTTTGGAGAGAGTTTGGCTGTACTTGATGATTGTATCAATAAGGTGGCTTTCCATCTTGCACGATAGAGAAGGAGTAGGGGGAAAACTGTTGGTAGGCAATCCCAAACGCTTGCGAAGCCGATCCCGGATGACGAAAACTGTAAGCAATTGGCGAAACTTTACCAGCGGAATGCGTGTGTAGTGAGCACGTGTGAGCATTGCAACTTCATCATCAATGGAGTAGGGGGCTAACGCAGAAATGTTAGATAAATCTTTCTCCAACTCTTCCAGCCATGCCATCATTTCCAGATTATCTAGTTCGTGGCAGTCGGCACCCTTCAGGTGGAGCCAATCATGCCATGATCTTTCCGCTTCCTGCGCCGATAAAATACGTGGTAGCCATTTCTCGCGAAGCTTCCTCAAACGCCCTTCATTACACATACCAGTCAGCAGATGCTCAATTTCATTCGACATGTGTCGCATCTTATCGCCCGCTTTCGCTTCCATAGCTATTATGATACTCTCCATTCCTTCCTTCGCTTCGCACCAAAGAGCATGCTTGCCCGTTGCTACTAAAGCCTTCGTGTATTCCAGAAGTTCCTCTTCGTCATCAGAAGATAAAACATCTTTAGCCAGAATGTCTTTCATCATCATCACGGCATCTTCTATGCATAAGAATTCCTCAGTCATGGGATATAAAGGTAAATCCGACTCCCATTCTTTCCAATGGTCTTTATGTGCGATGGGTACAAATTGAATCGCATCAATTTCAGGTTCAACATAAAAATAGCCATCTTTAGCAATTTTTACCTCCACAACGCGAGCGCGGAAATATCCCCGTCCGCTGGCATTAAATGCAGCTTGAGCCAATCCCTTATATTTATTTAGGTTGCGCACATACCCAATCTTATGGCTCCTGAAGCGAGCAACAAAAGCCTCTTCATCAGTTTCATTAGTGGGTTCGGGCTTTATAGACACAGAGGGGCGATTCCTGTCCAGCATGGTCAGAAAGTCAACAGTGTTTTGTTGTTCTTGTGCAGTCATAACCGCATCTTTTACGTGAGTAGGATTTACAGCATATTGTACCCCTACAATTTTAATATTTCCCTCCATATTATTTTTAAAAATTATTAGAAAGCTGAGTTTAGGTATAACAGCCATCCGGCATACAAAGGTACAAAATATTTTTTTTCTAGCAATAAAATGTAACTTTTTTAACACAAATCATAATAAAAACCTAGAATTAAGCAGCTTTCAGCTAAAAATTTCCACTAATCACCCCTCTCGCCCCCGTTCCAAGCGATTCCATCGCTTGTCTCCTCTCCTAATCCTCCCTTTCTCCTTCATTTTCCCCTTTCTTTCTCCTTCATTTTCCCTTTCTTTCTCCTCCTTCTTTCCCTTTCTTTTTCCTCCTATTTTCCTTCCTTCCTTCCTCCCTCTCCTTCTTTTCTTTCCTATCCCCATTCAGCAATCCTTTCCGCCATCTCATTCAGCTCCAGGCATTGCTCCCGGGTAATAGTCTTCTTCTCCATATGATACTCCCAGGGGCTAATCTGCAGCAGCAATCCCTTGGAGCAAGCATCAAAACTCTCCCCGCAAGGCTTATACAACCTCGGAAAACCATTCTCCCTCAAAAGCACGATTCGGTACCCCCGATTCATAGCCTCTCTCAGAATCTCCTTCTCCTTAGGCGAAATAGCAGCACTCACCAGCACACCACCACGTTCGCCGCACGCCAGCCACTCCTCGCGCAAGCGAGCCACCTCCCCCTCAGAATATCTGCGATGCACAATTACCGCCACCTTATCAGGAATATCAAGCAAGAAACAGTTGCCCACCATCTGGCATCTGCGTCCCACCACCACCTTATCCAGCATCACCGTAAAAAGCTCAGGTTTTATCCTCTTAACCATCAGTCTTCTCGGGTTATCATCCAAGTACCTCTTCCATCCATTCAGTTGTCCTTCGTGAAGCAGAACCTTGTCATTATACCCCAATTCAAAGAGCCCTTTCCTTGGCGCCGTATTCATCCCATAAATCCTCCAGTAAGCCTTGTTGCATCCCATCTTAAATCCCTTCACCACCATTCCCAGCGATTCCATCTCCTTCCCCCTTTTCGTCGTCATCTCAATCGAGCCTGCCTCATTCTCTCTCGTCTCCGCCGTGTTCGTCTCACTCGTCTCCGCCGAGGCCTGTTCCCCTCTCGCCCCCGTTCCAAGCGATTTTATCGCTTGTCCTCCTCTCAAGTCCTCCTTCACCCTCACAATCATATGAATATGATCCGGCATGATGCAAACCTTCCAAACCTCCACCTGTGGGTAATATCTGTTAATTTTCGGAATCTCCTCCGTCACGATAGCCATTCCCAATTCCGAAAGCATCACCTTAGGCGCATCACCATCCCCAGGACGAGCATCCACCCGTCCCTCCAGTCTCCCCAGCAAAGCCATGCGTCCCTCCACCACAAGAGTCAGCATGTAAGTACCCCTCCCATGGTAATCATGCCAAGGGCTCCTTCGTTTCATCGAGTGCCTGGTATCGTGCGCCTCCAATCCTCTAGCTATAACTTCATCTCTATCCATAATAATACTAATAAAAAAGTTAATAATTAAAGTTCCCCCTCATAGACAGTCATCCCTGCCTTCCTCCTTTCACTATCTCCTTCACCCGTTCCTCTATTTTCCGCCACGGCTGCCCCAGGTTCACAGTTCTCACATAGATGCGATGCCCGCCCTCCTTATACCTATAAGAAAAGTCGAAATCCTCATCCACGGTGGGGTAAACCAGGGTGCCGCAGGCATTCAGCGTATGCGGCTTGCTCCGGTCTTCCTGGTTCATCACATAAGAAAGAATCTGCGACAGGTGCTCCCTGCGCACCTTCTCTCTGCCGCCAAACTTCGAAACCAGTGCCTGCCTGTAAAACTTGGCATCAAGAATATGCTTATCCAGCGTATCCGGATTGAAAAGCGTCACGTCGGTCTCCATCATCGGCAGCGCCTCGCCAGCCTCCTTAAACATCATCCCGAAAGGAGAAAGCTGAAAATCAATGTATTCCCTATGCACCTCCGGATATTCCTCCCGGCAATGCTGCTTGCAGAAATTCATCAGGAATCGCTCAAAGATGCAGTTCATCCGGAACTCATCCTCCGTGAAATCCACAAACTCCAGTCGTCCATCCTTATCCTTACTCGGAAGCGTAGAATCCCAAATCAGCCTGCAGACATTCAGCGCCAGCAAATAAACCCCATGATGACGATGCCCCGGAAAATGCCCATGATGACTCCCAGTATGATTCCCCAGAAGCCGCTCCAGCAACCCCCCAGTAACTCGAATCTCCTCAATATGAGGAAATCTTGCCAAAGTCTTTCGCAGCTTCCCTCTGATATCCTCATCAATTCCATCTATCCTCATCAGCCTCTTCAAGGTAGAAAAGATAACCCGGTTGATGACCACATCCTGCGTTAATTCATCCACCTGGCAGATAGTTCTGCCATTCAGATGCTTACCGCTCTTCAAGGTCTCAGCAAGATTCAGCTTGCCGCGAACGCCATCCACCTCCTGCTCCTCAAACCGATACTCTCTCACAAGTCCTCGGCGCAACAGCCTGTCGCAAACATGAATCAAAACCATTGACAATAGGTTCTCCAGCGAATGGCATTTCTCACCATCCACCTTCACCCGGTCAAGCTGGTCGCTTACGCCCCAGGCATAACAGAGCAGGTAATACAGATTCTCTATAGGAATTTTCTGTAGCATTTCAGAATGTCAATTTGTTGCAAATCAGTTCATACTTATCCTCATCATCAAAGCAGATTTCACGAAGATACGGAAACAGCTCATACTCGCAGATGTCACTCCACCAGGCAGAAAAATCTTCACAACCATCAGTCTGACAGAAATAACTCTGCCCGATTTCCAACCCTCTGTCAATACTGGAAATCACCTCGTTGGCAGCTTTCACCTTGCTCACCACCAACTTCGCATTCTCCTTGCTGATACCTTTTTCTTTCAAAAAACGGATAAAAGCCTCGTTAAACTCCGGCTTGATGGGGCAGAATCTGAATCGGCGGCGCAGGGCGTAATCCACGATGGCGAGCGAGCGGTCGGCGGTATTCATGCAGCCTATCAGATAAACATTCTCGGGCACAAAGAAGCGTTCATCATCCTCGTTGCTGTAGGTCAGCTTGATGGCATACTGCTTCTTGCGCTTGTCGGCCTCTATCAGCATCATCAGTTCGCCCAGAATCTTGCTGATGTTCCCGCGGTTTATCTCGTCGATGATGAAGACAAACTGCTGGTCCGGCGAACGCCTAGCCTTGCTACAGAAGTCAAAGAAAATGCCATTTTTCCGTTCAAAGCCACCCTCCTCAGAAGGGCGGATGCCCTGCACAAAATCCTCATAACTGTAGGATTGATGAAACTGCACCATCTCGATGTTCTCATCCTTTACGTAGCCCATCAGCTGATAGGCTATCTTTCTGGCCAGAAATGTTTTGCCAACGCCAGGTGCACCTTCAAGAATGATGTTCTTCTTGGTTTTGAGCAGGGAAACTATCTTCTTGAATTGAGCAGCGTTGATGAATGGCTTGTCGGGGTCTTTGTCAAAATCGTAGATAGGCTTGCCGATAAGGCGTTCGCAATAGTCAAGAAAATCTTTATATTTTCTTACGTGGCATCTCAGGCTTGCCATTTGGTGGCGCTTGCCGTAATCCAACTCATCGTCTATTCTGCCGGTCAGGAGTTTGCTCACTTCTGTGGCATCCTCTGCTTTCTTGATATCCAGAACGGAGTTTACCCCGCAAGCCTCTTTCGCCACTTCGCAGATAACCTTATTCGAGCCTACGCTGGCGTAACCACCGGGCTTGATGTTGTCTATCTTCAGAAACTCCAGGAAGGCCTCCTTCACCTGTTCCTGGCTTTTCCCATCTAGATTAAATATATTTTTATCTACCATGATAATTGTCTTATTTATAAGTTGTTTTGTAATCTTATTTTCAAATAGGATCTAAGAAGATCTAAAACTCTTGGGAATCGATCTAAGAAGATCTAATAGATTTGTTCATTTCGCTAGGATCTCCTATCTTTGCAACGTGTTTGATAATTAAATAATTATATTGTTGAATTTTAATAATGAAATTTATGGAAAAGAAATGGATTTCTACTGTTGAGCTGCTTAACTATCTGAAGGAACATCCTAATAAGGAGAAAGAATGCAGACTCAATTTGGGCTATGGCCTAGGTTCCACCCATTATTGGTATTGGGACCCCGAGACAAACATGTTCATGCACTCCCGCGACTGGGATTTTGAGCCTTATACCGCAAGTCAAGTGGTTAAATGGTACGGGGAAGG
>ERZ869991.186-NODE-186-length-20136-cov-5.687223_pt1 | contig 20136 bp, 18 predicted proteins | sample MGYA00520862_ERZ869991 | MGnify/ENA primary metagenome ERZ869991 (study PRJEB32232, sample SAMN07284978) | human gut metagenome | biome: human-associated habitat; material: feces | host: Homo sapiens | place: Tanzania | collected 2014-08-11 ...
CCTATATCGTTGGTCCAAAGGCTACGGCATCGATGTTGGCACGCTTGGCTGGCGGTCCGAAGTCAATCACATCAGAGCTTAATCTTGAAGAACTTGCTGAGCAAGCCGACCTCTATGATGCTTTCTGCAAGAATGGACTTTGGAACAAAACGCTGCAAACATACGCTGTAATGAATCAAGACCATCCTTTTACATCTGTCAGAGTGCGTGAGATGTTGAAATGGACGGAGAGTGATGACTATCAGAATATGATTAAGAATAATCCCATATGTCCCCATTGTCACAAGGCGATAGACGCTTCATGGAAATTCTGTCAGCATTGCGGACATAAACTATAACAAAGAAAAATACTCACATAATGAATATAGCTCCATTTTTAGCAAAAGCCTGTCAGGAACTTGACAAGGCGATGCAAGGTACTCTCGACGGAACAAAGATTGCCTGTATCAGTGAGACTATCAGCGGTTATGCCATAGCTGCAGCTATAGCGAGTGGCGTGGCAGGAGTGGCTCCTGGATTTGCAGGAGTGGCTGCGGCATTGACCCAAGCAGGTTTCGTATGGGCAACATACGTCAAGATTAACAAAACACTCGATATCTCCATGTCGGAGAACACTGCAAAGTTCATTGGCTCTGCCATCGTCACAAACTTAATAACGAGTGCAGGTGCTTTTGTTGCCGTGTTCATCGGTTCGTCAATCGTTTCTATTATCCCTGGTGCCCAAGTCGTTTCTGTAGCTATGAACGCCGCCCTTGGTTATACCATTGTATATGTCTCTGCTATCATCTACCTTAAACTCATTACACGAATGATGCAGCCAGACGGCACGCTAAAGGTTTCGGAGTCGGATGATACCAAACACATTATCCGCGACATCATCAAGGAATCAAATATTAAGGATATGGTTAAAGAGGGCAAAGCCGCCTACAAGCAAGCAAAGGAAGATGGCAGCTTCGACAGGGCGAAGAATGTGAAGAAATGTCCGAAGTGCGGAGCGGAAGTGAAGGAAGGACAGAGGTTCTGCTCGGAGTGTGGTCATGAATTATAGTAAAATTTTATGCGATATAGACTATATGCAAAATGGAAAACTCTAAACCTATATTCATAAGCTATTCTAGAATTGATAAGAATATCGTCTTCCCATTTGTCAAACGAATCGACCAAGAATTAAGTACGACTTGTTGGATAGATTACGAGGGCGTAGAAAGCGGCTCTCAATTCGAGGAGGTGATTGTCAATGCTATTGAAGAATCAAAAGTTGTTCTCTTCATGCTTTCTGATAATTCGATAAACTCCAAATGGACAAAACGAGAGGTTCTTTATGCTGAAGATGAAGGTAAAAGAATAGTTCCCATCATTGTTGATGATAAGGGGCTTCGTAAATGGTTCAAATTCCATTTTGGCAATGTTGATTATATAGACATTAAGGACGAAGGGCAATGCGATAAATTACTCAACAATCTTGCTTCGTGGATTGGAGTTGAAAGGATGAGCAAGGAAAATTTGCAGACACAAACATCTTCAGACGTTGAGCCAAAAATACAAATATCAGCAGATAAATCTGTTATTACACTATCTATACGTAATGGTTTAAATTTAACCCTAAAGAAAGATGCTGATAGAAATTGCTTTGTTGGTGAAATACCAGTTGCTGAATTGTTAGAACTATTTTATGGCATAAAAGATTCAGCAAAAGGAGCGATAAATGGTGCTGGTGTTGGGGCTTGTTTGGGAACTACAGGAATGGTAATTGGAGCTCTCGGAAATTTTATGATGGAGAATTATATAAAGGTAGACAACAAAAAAACTAAAATATTTAATTACACTATTGACAAATTGAATCAGAGATATGGATTACACTTAACAAAAAGAAATTCTTCTCACTCTGATTTCACCGTTGAAGTTGATGCAGATAGAGTATACGGCTTAATATAGTTTGTGCAATGACATTCAATTTAAGATTATCATAAATGAATAACGACATATACATCAGTGCCAGCAGAAGAGATTTTGAAACAGTCTCAAAAATAAAGAGCATTTTACATTCTGCGAAATATACATATTTTGATGATAGACAAAGTTTTCAACCATCATCAGATTTTGAGCAAACTATCAGAGCTGAAATCATCAGTTCTAAAATTTTTCTTTGCATATTATCAGGAAATAGTTCTTTCTCTGATTTCACTCTAAAAGAATTACGTTTCGCTCTAAAAGAAAAGGGAAAAAATAAAGTTATTCCAATAATTATAGACAACTCAAAACCATTGTCAGAAATAGAAAGTCTTCTGTATGATGTTTCTCCCATTCGTGTTAATATGGTTGACATTGCAAGTGCAAGACCTATTCTATTACACGAAATAGAGAAAAAATGTGGAACGAAAAACCAAAAAGTGACTGCAATTCCATGCAGAAGCGGCATTGAAGATGTGTCATATGATGTTTTTATTTCTTGCAAGAGCGAGGATTATCCTTTTGCAAGAAAGGTGTATCAATATTTGAGAGAGCATAACTACAATGTTTTCTTGGCAGATACCGAATTAAGGAAGAAAGGCAATGCGGAATATGGTGAGATTATAGACGAAGCATTGGATTCTGCCACACACATGGTAATAGTAGCTACCACACCTGAGTATATTATGTCCGCCTATGTAAAAAGCGAATGGCGAACTTTCATAGAAGAAAAAAGATCTGGTAGAAAAATGGGAAACATTGTTACTCTTATCGAGTTTACCATCTCTGAACTTCCTATTAGTTTAAGACATTTTCAATCATTTAATTTGAATTCCTTTGATTGCATTACAGATTTTCTACCATTACACACAGATTGTGGCAACCTGTAAAACAACTATTTAGTTCAATCAAGGTAATAATGATAATGAACACCCAATCATAAAGTGGAAAAATGACCGACCAAGAAATAATATCCTCCCTCATCGCCCATGACCCTAAGGTAACGGCACAATTCTTCTTCAAGGATTGCCGACCGTTGTTCCTTAGCGTCATCAGGCGAGTGTTCGGGACACAGATTGTTGATTACGACGAGATAATCAGCGAACTATACATACTCCTTATGGAGAACGATGCGAAGAAGTTGCGCTCGTTTAAGTTTGAAAGTACGCTCTACCAGTGGCTAAAGACCACTGCCATAAGACATTGCCTGTTGCTGAAAAGTAAGGCGAAGGTGATAGATGACGAGAGCCAGGAACCTCTTAACAATAGTCATCGTGAACTATCGTTGGCAGAAAGTTCACAAGCACGAATGGATATGGAGACACTATTAAGACAGATGAAGAACCAACGTTACGCATTGGTGATTCGTCTGCTGATGATAGAAGACAAGACACCGGAAGATGTGGCACGGCAATTATGCGTGACCGTGGACAATCTCTATAACATCAAACGCAGAGCTATGCTGGCTCTCACCGAAGTTGCACTTAAAGACAAAAAGCATTATGAACGATAAGCATATTATTATATCAGATGAACTGTTGTCTGCCTTCTTGGACGGCAACACGTCAGCGGAAGGCACCATGCGTGTGTTGAAAGCTGCAGAACAAGATAAAAATTTACAAGAAATCATTCGCATTGCAAGTGACGTGGATGAAGATATGGCAACCTTAAAACCTGTCATAACAAAACCTGTCCCCATGACAGCCATGGCTGCCAAGCAGAAGGAAAATTATCTTTGCGACATAGAGTGTGAAGAGTTTATCCTCCATCAGTTTGGCATAGAGACCACACACAAGACACTTCTCGATGAAGCCTACCGTAACTGCTGGCTAAAAGACAAGGGCATGCCCCTTTATAATATAGGTAGGCTCTTGGAGAAGAATAACCTGTCCGTAAGCCGTCGCTACGACTCTACAACCGAAGACATTGCCCGTCTTTTAACAAACGGCAACCAACTGATAGCCGTAATTGACAACACTCAATTATTTCATGACGTGGCAGAGGACACTACACAGCCCAACCATGCCGTAGCCATCAGTTCTATTTCTATAGAATCTGATGAAATAACACTCTTCAACCCTTATACCGAAGAGGAACTCACCACCTATTCATTATCTGCATTCCTGAAAGCCTGGGAACACTCCAACCATTACCTTGTCGTGGTAAACACCACCGACCACTTTGTTTATGAGCCATACCCAATAAGTCTTGACGATGTACAACTCGATGACGACCTCACCGAACTGCAAGAGGCAATAGCCGAGAATGCGCACGAGATTTGGGCTAAAGCCCGTACCGATCAAGGTTGGACATACGGTCCTGAGCGCAACGACCAGAAGAAAGAAACGCCCGACATGGTGCCTTATTGCAATCTGCCCGAGAGCGAGAAACTGTATGATAGGGAGATGGCGATGCAGACACTGAAGTTGGTGAAGAAGTTGGGATTTGAGATAAAAAGAAGATAAGAGCATTTTGTGTATGATAACAACTATTTTATTGTCTGCAACTGCAGAACACGCAAATCTTGAAGAAATATGTAGCAATTTCTTTAATAATTGGAATAATGTATCAACAATAGAGTTTATCTCACTGATTGTATTCTTTATTGTTGCATGTTTTTTATTAATGTATAGCTCAGTTAGGAAACACATTATAAATAATTTGATGCCTTATGCCTGTGCTATTTTCATAGCAGGTTTTATATTGTATTTTATAGGCTTCAACGGAGAAGGGAATGAAAGTAACACAATTGCTCTTTTCTTTCGTTCTGTTACCGCTTCGATGGAAATGTTTGTTTCAGAATCAGAACTGATAGAAGTAGAAAAAGGAGCCAAAGAAAGCCAATTATACATGTCGTTTTTTGCTGTAACTCATTTCCTTGCTATTTGCATCAGTGCAGCGTTTATCCTTCATATATTGGGTATTCGTGCCATTTCCTATCTGAAGATGCGCCTAACATGGAGAAGGCAGAAAAAGGACTTATATGTATTTTTTGATTTGAGCCAAGAATCTGTAAACTTGGCCAAAGACATATGCAAAAGCAACAACGATGGCAAGGGTTTTCGAATAGTGTTTGTCAAAACGCCAATGGAAGACAGTCATTTGGAACGTTTTTCCTTCTCACATATATTGAGCTTTGCAGACAACAGAAACGAGACTATAGAAGAACTAATGGAAATAAATGCCTTATTAACATATAGTCGTAAGAGCATAACCATTGGTATGGACGATAAGGAATGGGAAGAAACTATAGGTCTTAACATTCTTCGGAACTATATAAAAAAGTATACAGAAGATATATACTTCTTCTGCCTCTCTGCTAATGAAGAGAACAATATCAACACAGCAGTTGAATTGAGCAAACGTTATTTAGACAAAGAAAGACACCATATTTATTGTCGTGCAAACAGAGATAGTATAACAGAAAGTTTGGCTTCTTCTAATCTCAAATTCATTGACTCTGCGAACTTGGCAGTAATGGAACTGAAGAACAACGTTACATATCAACCAGTTTCATTTGTAAACCCCGATACCAAGACGGCTGTAGCCACCAAGCCTTTTAGAAGTATGATTATTGGGTTTGGAGAAACAGGTTTTGAAGTATTCCGCTTCTTATATGAATTCAGCTCGTTTGTAGGCAAAGACTTGAAAGAAAATCCTTTCCACTGCGATATAATAGACCCGAAAGCAGATCAATTAGAAAACTGTTTATACTTACATTGTCCTGCGTTGGAGGACAAAGAGGATATTGATAAACCTCACTATATTTCATTCCACAAAGGCACTATAGAAGAAAATAGAAGAATGATTGAAGAACTCATTAAAGATGTTGATTATGTCGTTGTATGCACAGACAACGAGAAAGAGAACCTTTCTATCGGCATCACTCTTCTCAATCTGGCGTATAAATATCGCAAACATTCTAACAGACTAGCTATATTTATAGGTATTAACAACAATCGAGAGTTCCAAAAGGCGCAAGAGATAGCCAAGTTTTATGATGAATGTGGTCGAAGGGATGGGAACGGAAACCTTTACGATTTCTCTCTTGTACCGTTTGGGGCAAAAAAGCAACTCTTCACATATAAGAATATCATAGGTGATGATATTCTAAAGAAAGCTCAAACATTCTATTATGAGTATCAGAAAACAGCCACTCTACTTGATACGGAATATGAAGGACAACTTTCTGAATCACCACAGAAAGAATGGCAAGATAGAGAAACTAATGAAAAGAAAGATGTAAAGGGGACTGCTGGATTATACTATAAGAATGAGTTATTACAGAAAGAATCACAAGACATTGCAAATGCTTGGCATATTAAAACAAAGCTTTATTTGTCTGGCGTTTGCTACAATTGCAAGGATGATGCAGACAAATGCTATGCTAAAGACCTTCACTACAAATTATATGAATGTATCTACACTATCATGCAGAAGTTATTGGAAAGAATGAAGGAAGCCCGTAATCATAATGAGAAATTTAGAAAATCACATCAGTTCGTTCTTGAACAGATTTCTATATACGAGAAAGAACACAATATTCCTGTTGGTGAATACCAAACACTCTTTGAAAATCTTGCAAAGTGTGAACATCTGCGCTGGAATGCCTCCAATAGATTACTTGGATTCCGTAAATTTGAGAATGCCAAAGATAACGACAAACACTATCTCCAAAAGGCCCATGCATGTATGGTACCTTACGAAGAACTGCTCGCCAATGAAGTGCTGAGAGATACTATTAAGTATGATTATAATACAATATTGGTGTCTATGAATGCTCATTTCGAAAATGACTAAAAATCATAAGGCAATTATTTATGAAACAAGTTAACATATTCTTAGGTGGAGGAGTTGCATTATTAGAAGGGGATGAAAGTCAATTAGGCTATCGTCCAACAGTAATAGACCCTATATTGAGCAAACTAAATTCCAAAAGAAATGCAAGGCGTTTTTACATAGTCAAAACTTATGCAGATTTAATAAACGAATATGCACCAGAAGGTCAACAGGAACACTATAATAGATATGTGAGACAAGAAGCTGATATTGCCATTTTTATATTTGATGGAAAAGTTGGAGGCAAGACCAAAGAAGAGATTGAAAATGCGTGCAATAGTTTTGATAAAAATGGGCATCCTACTGTTTTCTTTTATGGCATAAATCTAAAAGACGAAGATGAAGTCGTTAAATATTTAAATTCCAAGAAACAATACTATAGGCATTTTTCAAGTAAAGAAGAATTGAAGCAACTTATCTATGAACATTTGGAACTATGGAAACGACAAAAAAGAAGTAGACTAAAGATAACAGACAATATTCATAAGACAATAAGTCCTCAATGGATAAAATCATTATTAAATTGCTATTTTCTTAAAAATAGAATAAAATCGGTGCTCCATTATTTTGTTTCTACATTTTGCTTATCTAAATTAAAGAGTCGTAGCATCTATTTTATATTTATTATCTGTATTATAGCTTTACTGCTTTTCTTCATTTCGACAAAGACAACATCTTTAGAGGTGAGACTTGGATATGCTGAAATAGGGGAAAATATGGATGGGTATTGTTTAGTAAAAACATATAGCGGGAAATATGGTATAATCAAAGCATCAGAACCATATGATTTATGTGCAGATACAATATATTCTGAATACACAGAAATGAGAAATTCAATGATGTGGCTTAAACAAATCAAAGACAATACATGGGTTTTATTCAATTCAGACTCTGTGCAAACATATTTTAAATATAGAGAATATAAAAAATATACTACAACTGATAAGGTAGATAGTACCTATATTCTTTTATTCAGCAAAGAACAGCAATTGGTAGTCTCATTTTCTGATTATAGGGAATCATTAAAGGATAGGAACCATAGAGTAACAAATAATGATAAAAGTCTAAGTATCAAACGAGTCAATGGGGATAATTTTAAAATACAGCCTGAAAAGACAGAGAATATTGAAAAAATAAATTTTCGGGATACCTTATTATTGGACTCTTTAAATATACATTTTGGATTTATAAATAAAAAAGGTCAAGTGATTGTTCCTCCTGTTATTGATAGGATTGGTGAAATCAAAGATAGTTGCGCCGTAGGAAGATATAACGGATTATGGGGGACAATTCCGTTTAGAAATAAGCATTTCCCTAAGTTTGAATACAAAAAGCAATTTTGGTTTAATGGTCATAACTATGTTCGTGTAGAAAAAAATGGGAAATGGGGCATTATAGATTTTACAGGTAAACCTATAATTAAAATAGAAAACGACTCTGTTGGCATTGGATTTAATAGCGGCTTAGTGTGTGTGAAAAACAAAGGACTTTGTGGTTATAAGAATAGGCAAGACAAATACGTTATCCCCCCTATGTACACGCAAGCAGGATCTTTTAGTTTTGGATATGCAGCAGTACAAGATAGAGTAACAAACAAATGGTTCTATGTAAATACGAATAATGAAACTCTACCAATAACAATTGACAATATGGCTATAACAAAACCTTATTTTGATATGGCCTATGATTTTCGTTATAGATGGACGGATACGCAGGACTCTATTTGTTTGGCTGGTGTTTATTTGAATAAGAAAGAAGGATATGTTTGCCTTTCTAATACAAAAGCATTTATTTTAATTCCTTGTAGATATGAGAGAGTTTACCCTTATTATGCTAAAAGAGGAGTTTTTATTTACGAAATGAATAAAAAAGAAGGAATTATATATAATACAGATGAAATTACACCTGCTGAATATGATATGATTAAGATTCTTGACGAAAATCTCTTCATCGTTAAAAAGAATGACCTATATGGAGTATTTGATATCAATAAAAAAAGTATGATAATTTCATGCGCCTATAGTGAATATGACTATAATGTATTATACCCAAATTTCATAGGATTAAAGAAAAATGGAAAATGGGGATGCTACGTAATAAATAGAAAAAAATGGTTAGGCGAAGGTATTGCATACACTGCTATTTACATCTACAACAATAAAATAGTTGCAGAAAAGGAAAATGGTCATAAAATAGAGTTGTAAACATTTCAGACAATCAAAAGGATAGAATTATCGAAGAAATTCCCCTTATATTACTATAGAAAAAAGGCCTTAATATATAAATAGAAAACTATTTAAAGATGGAACAAATAAGAATACAATACTTTTCTTGTTCACCCTACCATGTCGGTGAAGAAAAAATCACAAGTAAGACGCAGGAGTTGAAGACAATGGTCTATAAGCTACTAAAAGACTTACAGAATGAAATTCATTTGAATTTTATTTTTGAAGAGAAATTAGCTTATGGCTTGAAAGGAGAAATTTCCTCTCCTTTTCAACTTGTGAAAGCGGCGTTAAACAATGACATTGTTGTAGTTGACGGTTCATTGGAAGAAGACGAGTTTAAAAAGTTTAATCTTGACTTTGGAGCAAACTACGAATGTATAACACCGGCTGTTATGTCGCTTGACAACGTGCTGATATTAAGCAGGACGCAGATACCACTAAATCTTACGCCATTGCGTTCAAACGTAAAACGAATGGGAAAAGACGAAGATAAAGTTAACACGAATAATAATGGAAGAAAGGGATATCAGCTTGAATATTCTAATGAGCAAATTGTATCATGGCTGAAAAATGAATTAACAGACATGAATAATACTCATCGTCTGGTAAGAGACGCTAACCTTCGGTTAAACATAAAAAATTATAAAGAGGGAATTGACGAACTCGTTAGAAAGCAGAAAGAAATATTTGAGGAGAATACGAAATTTATAGAAAGCACAAGAAAAGAAGAAGGAAAAGTAAAATGTTTCATCAGTTATCGTGGTTGCTACTATAACAGAAAAAAATATGGAGGAAAATATAACATTCCTAAAGTAAAAGAGGAAATAAATGCATTCCATAAAGGAAATGCAGACATTACAGTCCTTCCTGAGGGTTGTTTGTCAAACGAACTCATGCCAGAAGTTCGTCGATGGGCTTTTGTAAGTTATATTGATAGGCTTATAACGGAATGTGATGAATTTTGGATTTTCGAAACGAAACATAAAGAAGGAGAGTCACAGGAATTTGGTTATTGGGATTCTTGGTGGTGTATGGGGGAAATTCTAACCATCCTTCGTAACAAGAATGATGTACTTAATGGGAAACTCAAAGTTATGAAATTTGACCCCGATAAGAAAGATGGTGAAAATATAAGTCAAGTAGACATTTCCACATGGCATAGTATAACTTCTGAGGAAAACAAAGAACTTGCAAGATATTATGCTAATAGTGACTTTTTGGAAGCAGGATATGAATCGGTTGCACAAATGAGAGCTATGCGACGATGGCCTCGTTTTTTGAGAAAACTGAAATTCAAATTAATGATGAAATATATTGGCTCTACATATTACAATTCATTCGAAGATGCTGATTTCGAAAACGAATACAAGTTTGAAGATTTTGAAAGTAGCATATTCTCTCACGTTTATGACAAGTCATTTATGGAGAATCGAATATTAACATGTAGCAGTTGCACAAGTTTGGGAGCGACAGAAGAAAACGTTAGGGGAAAGGATTTTATATGGAGATTCCTTAATATAAATGGTGAATATACAAAAAGAGCAGATGGACTTTCTGCTCCTGAAGGCATCATGATTTTGACGCCCAAAATGTTTGAGTACATAGTAAAAGATGAAAAGAAGAAATTTAATAGCTTTGTCAAAGCTGGGGGTGCTATAAAATGCCCCAAAGGACACCTATCATTGCTATATAGGACTACTGACAAATTCTACATTTGGTGGACACCAAGAAATGGGAAACGAACGGGACCGAATAATGTTATAATTGAAACCGTACCAGTATATTCTTCATTAGGATTGTAATGATATGAACGAATTAATTTGGCCATCTACGCTTGTACTTGTTACCTTGATAATATGTGGTACATATTTGATAAAGAATAGTCTAAACAAATATGGTACTATTCAAAAAGTAAGCGAATTTGATTTAGTTTCTGGAAATAAGGGAAAGGACATGCCTGAAAATATTAACAGAGAGAGTATAGAACGCAAGAAAACACAGAACAACACAGGATATGAAACATATTATGACATTTTTATAAGTTATCGCAGATTAAACTCAAAACAACAAGTTGAGGGTCGTGACATAGCTCGACTTTTAGTAAAAGAACTGAAGCTCTATGGTTTTCGTGTTTTTTATGACTATATCGAGATTAAAGATAATAATTTTGATGAAACAATATTGCCTGCAATCAAATCTTGCAAAATTTTTATTCTTCTGCTCACAGCTGATGCTCTTACCCGTTGCTCAAATGATGGAGATTGGGTAAGGCGTGAGGTAATAGAAGCTCGCAGAAACAGATGTAAAATAATAACAGTAAATCCAGGTCATCTGTTCACATCTTTTCCTGATAATTTGCCAGAAGAATTAAAGTTTCTGCAAAATATTCAAATATCATCGATTGATGTTGAAGCGAATTTTGAAATTACCGTTGAAAAAATGGTAAATGATAGAATTGCATCTCTGATACCTTGTCATCGTATGAATAATGTGCAATATGGCTCTCAGTCATCAAACATAAGAATTTGTATAGGTGATAATCTTTGGGAAATTCCTGATGAATTTTATAATAAAGATATATATAATGCATTGTTAAAGTCCTATGAGTAAAATTTTTCATATAAATACTCCGCAACCGTCTCTGTACACGCAAGAATATTCAAATACAGATTTCTTGGATAAAAATGTAAAAAATATATTTCTTTTTATGATAGGAGGTTCTGGTGCTTCTGTTTTAGAACCTATTATATATTTTTTCAAAAAACAAATAGAAGAGACCATAAATAAAATTGTTCCAATATTTATAGATAGACATTTCCATTCAGAGATTGTCTCAAGAAGCATAAGAAACATTAAAAAGCACCAAATATATAATACCTATTCTTGTGAAAATTCTGTCAATTTTATAACTAATCCATTTTTCTTTATCGACAATGGAAATTTATTAAATAGCAAGAATAACTTAAACAAGATAATAGACAGGATTCAAGATGATGATATAATCGCTTTTTCCTATTCTATATATAATAAGGAAAATCTATCAGTCAAACGTTCCATTTCAGAACGTATAAGAGAAAAAACAAATGCTAAGATAGTTAATATGGTTTTCCTTCCATATTTCACACTTAATTTTGACAATGACAATTTCTTAAAAAATAACGAAAATAGTATTGCTATAAATTTGCAAATGTCAAATCCATCGCTCACTAGAGAATATTGTTATTATGTAGGTTTGCCTAATAAAGGAAATTATAAGGAGAGTCGTTACCAACGCAATCCATTTAACATTACCTCGCTTGTATTAGCATTTGCTTTAGTTTCTTTTATTTCTAAAGAAATAGAAGAGTCCAATGCGATTTATAGTTGTGGTTTTCTGTCTAAAGACAATTATAATCTTGGTGATTTAGGTATGGGCAAATTGTTACGCCAAACCATAATATCATTGGATTTTAGAAACATCTGTTGGAAGATAATATGCCAAGAACAGGAAAACTTGGAACTTATCAATAAAATTGATTCAAATACGCTGAATATTATCACGAGTTATTTCAATGATATGCATTCCATGTTACGACAACTTAGTGATATTACTATAAACAAAGAATGCCATCTTTATATAAGAAAACAGAAAGATTATGACTTTAATGAAATCTGGAAATATTTTAAAAAACAAATATCATGTTTTAGAATACCTTATACACGAAAAACATTCTCTAGGGCATTATTAAAGTACACAGATTATAGTCTAACAACTACACCAGACATGATAGTATATGAAATTATACATTCAATAAATAAATTTATAGAAGATAACTATATAACGATAAACAGACTGTATTATTAACACATCGTTTTCGTACTATTTTAGTGTCAATATTATCAATTGACATACAGAAAGAAAAAATATCTACCATGATAGATCTTCCCCACGGTTTTTCTCTTTCAATATAGTTTAACCAACAAAATAAATGGAAATGAACAAGAACAATTACACGCCACAGCCTATCGACACGAAAGGGGTGACTCTGCCGAAGGAACTGGATAATTTGGCTGAGGACATAGCCAAGAACGTGCATGAGGTATGGTCTGTAGGACGTATGAAGGACGGTTGGACGTATGGAGAAGAGCGTAACGATGCTGAGAAGAAACATCCTTGCCTTGTGCCTTATGAAGAGCTATCAGAAGAAGAGAAGGAATACGACCGCAATACGTCTATTGAAACCATTAAACTCATTTTGAAATTAGGTTTTAAGATTACAAGGGACTGACGCTAATAAGGCTATTACAACAAAAGCGAGATTTGGGAATAACAAAAGCCAAGTCTCGTTTCTTTATTTAGGCTGATAGATTTTAATGGCTTGCAACATCTCTATTATAAAATGATTAGAAGTAACCGTTTATGTAAACATAATAAAATGAAAAAGTACAATAGAAGATATACACCAGAACGAATCTCCGAGTTGAAGGAGAATGAGATATTCGTATTTGGCAGCAACCTTGAAGGTTCACATGGTGGTGGAGCAGCAAGGCTTGCCTATAACCGCTTTGGTGCGGTATGGGGATTAGGCACTGGCATACAAGGAAGAAGTTATGCTATTCCTACTATGCAGGGTGGAGTCGAAACCATCAGACCATACGTAGATGCCTTTATTCAGTTTGCGAAGCAGAATACAACACTGACGTTTCTTGTAACAAGAATCGGCTGTGGCATTGCAGGATTCCGTGATGAGGAGATTGCACCACTGTTTGAAGATGCCTTGGATTTGGAAAATGTAATCTTGCCAAAGGAATTTGTTGAGAACCTTGTGGTTACTCCAACAACTCCCGATGCGAATGAAACGACTTGGAACTCCACAGACTTTATTTCAACCTATGAACCTCTGATGAAGAAGGCTTCTAAGGGAGATCGTATTGCATATTACAAAGTCAAGGAACTCCGTGCACAGGAATATCGTAGTACGATAGAGATTGTCAACCAAGGGTACTATACAACAGAAGATGGTAAACGTGTAACATTTCCTACCATTACTCGCATGGAACATGAAACGAAGTTCTACAAGAATGAGTTTCGTGTAGATAACATTCCTACTAATGAGGAAGAAACAAAGATTATTGTTCGTAATGTAGATTGTCTCGAAGAAGGCGTTCGCCTCTGTCGAGAAGGTTATAATCCTGCTATCCTGAACCTAGCGAGTCGAAGACATCCGGGTGGCGGTGTAATGTTGGGTGCTGGCGCACAGGAAGAATCATTATTCCGTCGTACCAATCTGTTCCGTTCGCTGTATCAGTTTACAGAATACTTTATCAATCACGTTTGGTACAAGAAGTATATTACACCATTCAGTACAGGTGAGCGTTACCCTCTGGATCGTAATTTTGGAGGCATCTATACTCCTGGCGCCTTGCTATTCCGCGAGGATGAACAACACGGCTATAAACTAATGGAATCACCAGAACGCCTATCTTTCATTTCCGTTGCTGGTATGAACCGTCCAAATATAAAGGATGCCACACATATTGCAGACGATTTGATAGAAGGGACGAAGAACAAGATGCGTACAATACTACGCATAGGTCTTCGACATGGTCATGATTCCCTCGTGTTGGGAGCATTGGGATGTGGAGCCTATCGTAATCCTCCATCACATATTGCCAAACTGTTCCATGAGGTGTTTGAAGAACCTGAGTTCAAGAACAAGTATCGTCTCATCAGCTTTGCCATCCTCGATGACCACAATACTCATCAGTCGCATAACCCCGAAGGTAATTACAAACCATTTGCGGATGTATTTGCAGAGACGGAAAACAAGAAAAGTGATCCGTCACCAGAGGTGCTGAAGGCATTGATGATGTGGAAAATGGGTGCTGGAAATTCAGCAAAACGCTTCAATGGAGAGAATCCTATTCCTGTCAAAACAGTTGTCGCTACGAAGGACAGCTGGTCTATCATGCCAATGCCAGAACAGTATACCACAATTCCCGTAGGTGTCATTCTTCCTGAGAATGCAATGGAATGTGTAAAATACGGTCACATCCCAGATGCCATGGAAGACCATTGGTTTATGTATTGTGACGATAACACTATCCGTTACTACCGAAGCTGGACTGGATTCTGTATCTATGTGGCAAAGTACGAGAAAGTCGATGATGGATATAAAATCACCGACCTCATCGTAAACCGTTATCCAGAGCAGTATAAATGTGATGATAACAAACATGATTTGGCACTATTCATGGCGTTGCTTACTGAGGAGTATGGTGGTGATGCAAGTCAGTATTGGAACGCAGCATTTTAAGGAAAGCTTGGTTACTTTCCATTCATTAGCTACATAAAGGGACACAATGGAAGGTTTTAAATTGGTATCACACTTCCGCTACGAAAAATTCGACAACGTGAATCAGCGGTACCAAAACACCGCTACAGACGGTACCAAATCGCCGATATAATACATTGAAACTCAAATTTACCAAACAAATAATTAGAGTATCATGAATTTGAATAACAAAAGCAAACAATTGGCATATTTGCTTCGCCATGATAGAGAATACGAGTTCGACAATAATGGGTGGCGAAAAGTGTCAGACTTGATATGCAATCACGGTTTTAGTCTTGATGTGTTACAAGATATTGTCAATAAGAATGATAAACAGAGATTCGAGTTCTCTTCTGATATGCAATATATACGAGCACGACAAGGGCATTCAATACATGTGGATGTGGAGTTAGATGAATGTGTTCCACCATCTGTTCTATATCACGGAACAGCAGAACACTTTGTAGATGATATTTTAAAAGAAGGATTAAAACCACAGAACAGAATACACGTACATCTGTCATCAACAATCGAAACAGCAATTAATGTTGGTAAACGACACGGCGTACCAGTAGTCTTTAAAATTGACTCTCAGAGAATGTTTAATGATGGCGCAAAGTTCTATTTGTCAAGAAATGGAGTATGGCTTACTGATTATGTGGCGACAGAATATTTGTCATTCGAGAAATAATGTATAAGTACTCAAATATGATCGAAACGCGTCTGTTGAAACGATTAAACTCATTTTAAAATTGGGCTTCAAGATTACAAGGGACTGACGTTGATAAGGCTATTACGGCAAAAGCGAGATTTGGGAATAACGAAAACCAAGTCTCGTTTTTTTTATTTTTGTTGATAGGTTTTGATGGCTTGCAACATCTCTATGATAAAACGATTAAAAGTTGCGCTCGACACGAACAAGAGTACAAAGATATGACAAAGTCAGTATATATATGCGATCAAGATGCAGATGTGGCTATCAAGACTATGATGGCTGCTGTGGTTGGAACCGCTGTTGTTCCTGCTCACGTGAATTGGGCATTAACTGCTTCAGCAATGGGAGCAGGTGCTGTTGCAATAGGAAAGTGCTATGGCGTACAGTTGACAAAAGATGAAGGTTGGAAGTTCGTCAAACAGTTTGTACTCAGTGCAGGCATGTGGTTCCTCTCTATGAACGTCGGTTCGAAGATATTGTCAATGCTTATGGAGTCAACTGGATTTGGCTATGCTGTTGGTGCAGCTCTTGATGCTGCGACATCTGCTGCATTTGCTTGGGCTATCGGTTCAACGGCAAAGGCATATTTCAGAAACGAGTATCTCGGTAAATCAAAGCTTACGAAAGAAGAGCTTGGCGAGATTTTCCGCAAGGCATTCAGAGACCAAAAGAACAAGTGAGTAAAAATAAAAACTAAAAAACGAATACGCTATGTTTGAATTCCTTGAAAGATTAGGCGACCTATTCTCTAATGGAGATGGTAGCCACTACGATACAAGTGGACACGAGAGTGTGGTTGATGGATTTGATGGCTCATCGCTCGATCTATCCCAATATAGTCCTGATGATATAGAGGATGCTGTGCGAAACGCATTGGGAACAGGCGATGGATTGCACGATACCAGTCACGGATATGACATCTCGTTTGGTGCAGCACCAGATGTGGATGCCCGCAATTTGGCTAAATCTGCATTGATTACGCAGCTCAATACCAATCATATCTACACCACAAATCTCTGTACTGATAGTTTGTGGGGAGGACTGGATTCTTATTCGGGAGACAAGGTGTATGATGCCATCAACGATGCTCGCGACCATGGACGAATCAGCGACTCCGTATACAAGGACTTGATAAAGTTACTGAAGAAAGCATGTCACACACAGTAATCTATATATTATGAGTAAGATTTATGATAGAATAAAAGGGTTGTTGCCCAAGAAGACTTCAGCCAATAGCGATAATACTGAAGAACAGCCCAAACGTTCGGAAGAAGAATTGGAGACAATATGCAAAAGCAAATCATTGTTTCAAAAAACGCAAGACAGCATTAGAGAGATATGGTTGCTATGCATGGAACCATTTATGTAAAGACAATGAAAATCAGATATGCGACAATCAGCAAGACAGGCCGACGAAGCAATAACGAAGATTGCTTTAACGTCTTGGAGATGCCAGAGCACAATCGCTTCATGGGCATCGTATGTGACGGCATGGGTGGTCATTCCTTTGGCGAAGTGGCAAGTGAGACAGTCTGCGATGCCATTACAAGATATTGGCAGAAAAATACAGAAGCTCCAGATAGTGAGACAAAAGTCGTTATGGCTTGCAAGAAGGCTTGTAATGCCATCAACCAGAAATCATACGAGCTCAGTCATACAGAGATGGGTTCAACGATGGTCATGGTCAGCATTGAAGACGACAAAGCGACAATAGCCCATGTGGGCGACAGTCGTTGCTATCTGCAAAGACATGGTGAGGGACTGCTTTACCAGGCCGAAGACCATGTGCGTATCGATTTCGGATGGGAAATTGTGTCACGCTGTTTCTTCAGCTACCGCCCAGAAGTCGCTGTTCCCGACATTAGGCAGTTCACTATTCAGAAAGGAGACAGGCTACTGCTCTGTTCTGATGGTTTGTACAAGAGTATGACACCCGACATCTTGCAAGCAAGGATGATGGACAACAAACCATTGGAAGATATACTCGATGAGTTCGATACTCTCTGTCGAAAGCAAAGTGATGACAACTATACGGCAATATTAATTGAAATAGAATAAAAGAGAAAAAGATGAGAAAGGCAATATTATACATTGATTTGGCTATCTGTTCATTGTGGACGATAGCCGTATTGGGAAGCAGAATGGCATGGATTGACACTCCTGCGATATGGATTGTGATGTTACTTATCATGTCACGTCTGTTGCTATCGTTCACGCTTTTCTATAGGGAGAAGAAGGCTTGGATTGCTGGGCTTATGTTCATGGTATTAACAACCTTTGCTGTCAGTACGGAACTTGAAATCAAACTTAGTGAGCTTGCCTCAAAAGTGTTCCCATTGTTACACCTTGACTTTGACCGATGGTGGTATGTGGGACTTACTTTGGCTGTGACTACATGGTTGTGGGTAGCTCCTTTGGTGGTCTTCCTCGTCAATATCTTCCGTAAGGGTTGCCTGACAGACACCTTGACATGGAAAGACGCAGTAGGCAAACTGCTCTGGACGGATAAAGCCGCAAAGACATTCTGTTCACTACTGTTGATAACAATAGGCGCATTGTATGCAGGTCTCACAATGAATGCGAGGTTATGCCTGTTTGCCTGTGTCGTAGCCCCTGTGCTCAGTTCCTATTTGCTTAAAAAGTATTATGGATTAGAGAAAGGACGATTGTGGGTGTGGGTTATATCCATGCTGATATTCTTCTTCGCCCAAACCCATGCTGGACTGCTGCGTATGACCATGCTGGGCATCTGCTTTAGTATGGTTGTCTATGTATGCAGCACTTTCTACCAGAACAAGAAGAAGCTGTTGCTGACTGTCGTGTCTGCCATCTATATGGGAATATTGTTGCCATGCTTGGCCATAGGCAACAATCCATACACCTGTCTCAATGTAGGCCGAACTGGATATTATTCCCTTGACACCTATCCTGGCATTTTCTGTATAGAAGACAAGGCAACGGGAAAGATAGGACTGCGCGACAGATATGGTCTGTTGGTGAAGCCAGAGTATGAAGCCTTTATCTATCATACAACAAGACATTGGTTTGGCGAGTTGGAACTGCGTAGGAACGGATATTACACTCTCTATGACATCTGTAACAACGAGTATCGCACAGACAATCATATCAATCATCAACTACAGGACAGCATCTGCCAGATAGTAGAAGAACATATCTTGGAGTATGACTATCAAAATGATGAAAGAATTGAAGTCAAGTTGACAGACACAAAGAACAGCCAAGTACGCACCCATATCAAGGCGTTGAAAAACGGATCTGTCATTTACAACTACGATGACAATGAATCATTCATACCCGCAGACTCTGTCTCCACAACACCAGAAACAATGGTCTGTGACTCCTTAGTTCAATTTAAATGGTGCCAGCTAAAATCACTCAGCTATGCACACTATGCGACCACAAAAGACTACACTATTTACACCATTCAAGTGACACTTGCGAGAGAAAACATGCCCAAGCCCAAGGAAGCGGAAATGCTTGTGCAAAAAATATCACGTTTTATGAAGAAATATTGATATAATATCAACCACTCTTCCACTCTCTTATAATGAACAATAAAAAGCGAAGAGACTATGAACGAGATATACGAAAAGAAGATACAGGCCGATGTGGACGCGATCTTCACATTGATGGTCAGGCGTGTGGATGAGAAACAGATGCGTCTTTTGCATGAAGCATACGATTTTGCTGCTTTTGCCCACAAAGACCAACTGCGCAAGTCGGGTGAACCCTATATCAGTCACCCTGTTGCCGTGGCACGCATCGTGGCAGAAGAGTTGGAACTGGGAGCAAACCCAGTCATGGCGGCTTTTCAACATGATGTTGTGGAGGATTGTCCGTATAGCATAGATGAAATACGTGAACGTTTCGGCGATGACGTGGCATTTCTTGTCGGTGTCGTGACGAAGCAGAAGAAAGCCAAGTACGACCAGTCGAAGCAGGTGGATAACTTTCGCCAAATGCTCTCGTCAGTGCAGTTTGATGTGCGCGCCATACTTGTGAAGCTGGCCGACCGACTTCATAATATGCGCACGCTAAGCAGTATGCGCCCTGACAAGCAGATGAAGAT
>ERZ869991.190-NODE-190-length-19979-cov-14.535022_pt1 | contig 19979 bp, 27 predicted proteins | sample MGYA00520862_ERZ869991 | MGnify/ENA primary metagenome ERZ869991 (study PRJEB32232, sample SAMN07284978) | human gut metagenome | biome: human-associated habitat; material: feces | host: Homo sapiens | place: Tanzania | collected 2014-08-11 ...
AAAATAGCCATTGAGCTTATAAAAGTTTAATTAATCTGAATCTTGATATAAATAGGGCTTTTATACCAAGAAAGGAATAGCAGATGGAAAAACAAAATCAAATCCCGAGAAAAATTATTATCAAAGTTATTGTCGCAATGTGTGCAATAACATCTAAAGAAATTCAGGACAATGTCCATATTTCAAAGAGTTATGTTAGCCGATATTTCAATGGTGAGCGTAATTGCATAGAAATAGATATTTATATTATCGAAAAAATATTTGGGATCAAAATAAAGGATTATTTAGTTAATGATTAATGAAATACATAAAAGCTCTAATATTCCAGTCTGGATTCCTATTCAAGATGTTTGCGTTTTGCTTGATTTAAAAGAGAAAACGCTAAAAGAACATTGTCGTTCCGGTAAATATACTTATAGAGTAGAAAGACATAAACATAATTCAGAATATTTTATTTTGTTCGCATCTTTACCTGAAGATTATAAAAGAATTTATTTGGGAGAAAATAATTCCGAATTAATTTCATATTCAGAAGCTCCAAGTTGGGCGAAAACTCAAGCAGATAAATATATTACTGTTTTAAAGCTATGTGATGGATTAAAAGGGAATAATTTAAAAAAGTTTGTAAGCCAATGGAACGCACAAAATAGTGATTCAATTTCATACCCAAATATTATGAAAATGAGACACCGATATAAGTTTGATGGAATAAACGGATTATTAGCACGATATGGAAATAATTGTAAAAAATCAAAAATTAGTGATTTTATTTTTGATTATTTCAAAACATTGTACTTGGTTGAGGGAGCTCCATCTTTGCAATCTTGTTGGGATTTAACTTTAGGGTATGCAATGCAACAAGAGCCTAATTTTAATAAAAAAATGTTTCCTACTCCAATTACTTTCAAACGCAGATTGGAACGAGAAGTCCCGAAACAAAGCATTTATATGGCGAGATATGGGGAGTCCGCATGGAATAGAAAATTTGGCGGATATATTGAGAGAGATTATTCAAGTGTGGTTTGTGGCAAAGTTTGGGTTTCAGACCACGCACAAATAGACGTTGCTTGTCTGACTTCAGACGGCAATGTCGTTTTTCCTTGGGTTACTGCTTGGAGAGATTACAAATCAGGGAAATGGCTTGGTTGGATTTTGCAATGTGGACATCCGAATTCTGATTTAATTTTTCAATCTTTTTATTATGCTGCTGAAACTTATGGTTTACCAAATGATGTCATTATAGATAACGGTAAAGATTATCGTTCAAAAGATTTTGCAGGTGGTAGAAAGAAAATTAATGTTGAAACTAACGAAACTAAAACAACATCTATGCTTGCAGAATTGAATGTAGATGTACATTTTGCACTTCCCTATAATGCTCAAACAAAACCGATTGAACGTGATTTTTTAAAGATAAAAGAACTTTTATCTAAGCATTGCATCGGTTATAGAGGGGGAAATGTTGTTGAAAGACCTGAAAAATTAGCAAAAGAAATTAAAGATGGAAAAATTATTCCGTTTGAAAAATTCAAAGAAATCTTCGATGATTTTATCATTAATATTCTGAATAAACGACCATCACAGGGTAAGAACCATAACGGATTATCCCCGAATGAATTGTTTAATCAAGAATTTAAAGAAAAAATTACGACTTCTCGTGATGCTTTGAAATTGTTCTGTATGCGAACTTCCAGAACTTTCACAATTGGAAGAAACGGAATCAAAGACAATGAACTCGGTATTACTTACTGGGCAGATTGGATGATTTCAAAAACTGGCTTGAAAGTTTATTTAAGACGAGATATTCAAAATTACAAAGAGGCTTGGGCTTTTAGAGCAGATAATGAAGAATTTGTCGGCAAGGTAACGGCAGTAAGAGCCGTTGCAGCACTTCACGCAGAAACAGTTTCTAAAGAAGAATTCAAAGAAGCTATGTCGATTAAAAAACGCAATTTGAAAGTTGCAAAATCGTATATTAAACAAACGAGAGAAATCTCACTTGAAGAAAAATGCGAAAATTACAAAACAGCTTATGCAAGTGTAGAAAAGGCTTGTAAGCCGAAAGTATCAAAAATCGCAAATACAAATATGGACAAGGCAATCCGTAAAAATAAGGAGATGGAAGCTTTTGGAAGACAGGATTTGTCTGTGTTTTTAGATGAAAAATTTGTAAAAGAAGAACCTCTTTATCTTTTTGAAACAGACAAAATCCTTGAAGAAGAACGTAAAGCAAGTTTAAAAGGAGTGGCAAATGGATATTAGAGCCGAACTCAGAGAATTAATGGATAGCCATAATTACAGTACAGCTTTTGTTGCAAATGCGACAGGGCTTGCAAAATCTACAATTAGCATGTGGTTGAACGGAAATTATAACGGCAAAAATGATAAAATTACCGATGCTATGAATAATTTTATCCAACGTGAAAAAGAAAGAAGTGTTGACAATGATTTGCCGTTTGTGGATATTTCTATCGTAAAATATGTTTCCGAAATAGGCAGACTTTGCCATACACAAGGTAAAATTGGTGTTTGCGTTGGTCGAGCAGGATTAGGTAAAACTGTTGCTGTAAAGAAATATACAAAAGATTTTCAGGACTCAATTCTTATTGAAAGTGATTCCGGATATACTGCAAAATCTTTGCTCAAAGAAATACATAGAAGATTAGGACTTTCCGGTAAAGGTTCTGTATATGATTTGATGGATGAAGTTGTAAGAAAATTAAACCAATCAGGTAGACTTCTAATTGTTGATGAGGCTGAAAATTTACCTTATAGAGCATTAGAAATTACTCGCAGAATTCACGATAAAACAGGTGTTGGAGTTCTTTTGATTGGCAGAAGTATTTTGCTTGAAAATTTAAAAGGTTATAATAACCAATACGATCAACTTTATTCACGAGTAAAATACACAAAAATTATTGACAGATTGCTTATTCAAGATGTAGTAAAAATTCTTGAATCAATCGGTCAGGATACGAAATTAGCTGAAACATATCTTCTTTATTCCGATGGAAATACAAGAAGATTGGAACATTTAATTTCTCACAGTATCAGCGTTGCTAAATTCAATGGCAAAGCTATGGTCGATGAAACTGTAATTAAACAAACTTCTAAGTTATTGATGGCATTATAGGGGCAAGCTGAAAGATGAAACATAATAATGGTAAGTTATTCCGACCCGACACATTGTTACATATTTTTCTAATTGCTCTTGCCATCTTTATCTTGGGAGTGCAAGTAGGAATTAAACATGGCAGAGATTTACAAAAACAAGACTGGGAGATTGAATATGGTTACAATTTCTCAGATTAGGAAAATACATACATTAAAATCAGCTATTGGACTTGATGATGATTTGTATAGAGATATGCTTATGTCTTTTGGAGTTCAATCTTCTAAAGATTTGACTTATGCAGAAGCAATAATTTTTCTTGAAATTTTGGAAGAAAAAGCAGTTGCACTAAATCGTTGGAAAAAACTTCCGAAAAAATATTCCGATTTAAATCGTTCAGATAATATGGCTACAGATGCTCAGTTGAGAATGATTGAGGGAATGTGGCGAGAGATTTGTTATTTTGATAACGATTATTTTGCAACAAAATCTCTAAGAAAATTTTTAAAATTCAAGTTTAAGGTAGATGATGTTATGTTCCTGACTAAAGCCAAAGCTATAAAAGTAATTCAGGCAATAAAGGGAATTAAAAATAATTTGAAAAAATGTGCGGCCACACAGAATGTAGAAGAGAAAAAAAGAAGGAGAAAGCAATGAACTCAACAATGGAAATGACAGAAACAATGAAAAAAGATAACCAATTTTTCAGAGATTTTTTGCAAAAAGAAGAACCTAAAAATTGTGCAATTATGTCGCAAATTAAAAACAGGATAATGCTTTTAGAATCAGAATTAGATAAAGCAAAAGTTAGATTTGCCGATGCAACATTGGATAAAGAAAACTGGAGTATGGCAAAAGAACGTGAAATTGATTGCAAGGTACTTGAAGGGCAAATTTCAATTTTGAATAAAATGCAGAGTGAATTTGAAACAATGTTGGCTCCTGTAATGCAACCAAGTTAATCTTATTCAAAGGTCGAAACGAGCGGATAACAGTGCAATCTGCTCGTCTTAGAGTAAGGCTCTAACTGATGAGACCACAAATAAACCAAGAGGACTTTATGGATTACAAACCATGGATGGATTATATACGACCTGAAGATATGCCAAATGATGATTTAAAGTTTATTGCAGAAAGTGCCGGAATAAAATCGGCATTAGCTTTGATTTTTTGTACACCGGGATTAACAGTAACTATACCCAAAAATTCATTTAAAGAAGTAAAAGAGAGATATATTATGAGCAAATATGACGGAACAAAATATTCAATAAACCGTCTGGCAGTAGATTGTGGATTATCCCAACGGTATATTTACAAAATTATTGAAAAACACATTAAAAACACCTCCAAATAGTCTGTAAAATTTACATCACTTCAATACTCCAATGTTGCTACATTGGAGTTTTTCTTGAATTATATTTCGCAAATTTCAAGTTTCAAAACCCTTGTGCAACAACGATTTTGGAATGTGCTATTTTTTAGCACATTCCTCATATTGATGTAACTAATCTTCTACAACTTGAATATTATCCATTGAAGCATTATATTTTTTGCCGTTTTCATCAACACAGGTTGCAAATGGGATATTGCCATCAGCATAAACATTTGTCCAAGTGTAAAGTACAATTCCCAACTTTTTGGTTTCTAGATTTAAAACCTTTGTTCCAAATAATGTTCTGTCAAAATCTTTTAAATTTTCTAATGTCATAATTTTATCCTTTCTGTTTATTTACATTGACATTAATCGAATAGATGCAACGACTATTCAAGTCTATTGCACCTGTTTCGTATCATTCGGCCACATTCTAAATTTCGATTTTTAGAGCATTTATGATTTCTGGTTGATTAGTTCCACATGCATAAAATCTTGTTGTTACTTTGGTTAAACCTATTAGCTTTGCTCCTTGCTTTTCAAATTCAGCTAATATATCAATCAAACTTGCAAACCTAGATGATATAGTAATTTCTTTTAAACCAAACTCTTTGCAATTTTTGATTATGCCTTCAACATCGCTTTCCCATATAACATCTTCAAAATCTAAATTTTCGTTTGTTGTTTCTTGGGTTCTAATGTATGCCCAGTAAAAAGTTCTGTTAATTCCGACATCTTCAAGTAATACATTCATATTTTTAACTTTTTCAATTTTATCGATTGTTTTCATTTTTGTTAGCCCCTTATCTGTTTGCTTTTGTACCATCTGAGAATGTTAATTCTTTTACTAATAAATCCCCGCTTGACGAATCTCTTGAGTATTTGATACTTTTAAATCCGTTTTCATCGCTAAATGCAAATCCTCCAACTGATTCAAAAGCGATTCCATACTTTTTAGAAATTTTTTCTAATTCAGTAATAAATTTTTGGTAATTACGTTCTTCTTTTTCTTCTAAATAAATGCCCATCGTTTTGTCCTTTCTTTGCTTTGTTTTACATTCACATTAATCGAATAGGTGCAACGACTATTCAAGTCTATTGCACCTATTTCGTATCATTCAGACACATTAAAGTATTTCCGTTATATATTTTTTCAAGCGTTCAACATCTCTATCAAATTCACGTTTTGCGTTTGGAGCTTTTTCATCTCTATATGGTACACAATAACAAAGTCCTTCTGGTGTTTTCATTTCTGAATGCGGTATAAAATAAATCAACTTCCATTCTAAACCGTCAAGTGCTGAAGCTCGTGCATAACATTGCCTTTTGTATCCATCAGACTGTAATTCAAGTTTAATTTTTAAATTCTTATATTCATAAATTATTCGCCTTGAAATTGATTGATGACTTGAAGAATAAGTTATATCTTCAATAACCTTTTCCGTTGTTTTCTTTGTCGTTTTTACTACTGGCATAAATATATCTCCTTATATTTTAATTATTTTATCTTCGGGATAAGCAACTCCAAGCATCGAACCGTTATCCCACTTAACATGGATTGTGCCTATATCATCAACATAATTTACTGTTCCTAATGTCCCAATCGGTGGTGCTGAAATATCGTTCATTTCGACCAATTTGATTCTTGTACCTGATGGATATTGTTCTTTTAACCGTTTTATAATTCCCATTTTTACCTCTTATACCAAATATTGTGAAAATACTTCTTTAAATTCTTCTGCTGTCTTAATTTGAAGTTCAATAGCTTGTTCAAGATTTTCTTCTTTTGAAATATCAACTCCAAGTGTTTTTCTTATTCTTGAGGATTTTTTGCCTTCAATTGGTTGCCATTCTAAATATCCAAGTTGTTCTTCGATATCAGCTTTATGCTCAAATAATTTTTCGAAAATAGATTGATCGTTATTGATAAAAATCTCAGTTGCAACACAATTTAATCTAGTATTTACAGTTTGCATTATTTGAACTCCACGTTTTCCTAGTGATAAATACTGAAAATGCTGAGGTTTTGGCTCAACTTGCATTTCACTTTGAAGCTCATCACAAATTTCAAAATATTTTTGCCAATATTTTTCTTGAAAAACTTTAGCAGGAGCATTCAGATTAACTTCTCGTTTCGTTCGGATATTTTTTTCTGGTTTTAAAACGCATTCAATATTCATTTTATCGTCATTTAAATATGCTTTAAAAACAAAGATTTTAGTTCCTTTTACACTAAATTTGTTTAATGTTTTAACGACTTCAAGAAGTTCATCTTTTGGTGAAGTAACTATCCAAACAATAAATGGAGGTTTTTGCAAATTCTGAATCGTTGAATCTGCTAATGCCGAAGATAGGGTTTCAATCTTCTGAGTCAAATCACAAATTTTGACAACCACTTCACCTCCGATGCTTGAATAATTTGCTAATGTTGAAGTAATAATCGGAGAATCATAGTCAGAAATAAATTTTTCAAAATTCTTTTTACTTTTTAGTGCTTCTTCTGCTGTAATTGTAGTCATTTTGACCTCCTTTTAATTTAGTACAGTCACATTAATCACTCGCAATTAACTAAATTGGAACTCATTGCTGACTATTTTGTATCATTCCGACACAATGTTTGTGTTATTATAAATCATATGTAAATAAGGGGATTCCTATGTGTAAAAGTCAAGCTGATATTACAAATGAAGCAATGGAATTATTCAACAAATACTTAAAGGATGCTGTTGATATACATAATAGTTCTATTCAACAAAAAATTAGTAATGATGTAATGAGGAATGTAAATTTCAATATTGCCACAAGTTTCTCAAATGAAGATAATGATCGGAGGAGGCAACGTGAAAGCGAAATTGGACTTGAGCTTGCTCGAAGAATTAACCAAGACACAAATGTAAATTTTCAGATAGAGTTCGTCAATGGGACTTTTACGTTTAGATTTTTATTTCCTTAACTCTTTTGCAACTTCTAATAAGTAATTTGCAAAAGTTTCAATTGCAGAAACACCTTGATTAAAGCAATAATCATCAAGTTCGTTTGGTGTATTCTTAATTTTGTCTTTTAATTTAAACAAACTATCAATCGCAGGTTGAGTGTATTTTGCGAGATTTTCGTATAATTTTGTAATTGAAGTTGGAACTTTCTTTTGAATCAGTTTCAAGATAAATGGTTGAACAACCAACCAAATTGCACTAAAGTCTTTCCAATTTTTAATAATAGAAAAAATATTCATTAATTAAGTCCTTTCTGTTTTTTCTGTTGTAATATGTACCATTGAATTTTATTCCTCAAATAATCACCAACTCTGTCTTTTGCAAGATTTGGCAAATACGGAATATATGTAAAATCAATTTTTGTTGCACTTGTTGTATTAGGGTGAGTTTGACCGAATTCATAATGAGTAAAAACGGTTTTATTTGTTACAGGAATTCCGTACGCAGTACACAATTTTGCAACTTTTGCACACATAGCTTCCACTTGTTTTTGAGTAAGCGGATATTTTGTTTTCTTGGTTTGCAAATTAAATCCGTACATTCCACAACAAGAAACGCCGATACAACCTGTATTTCCACCGCCACAATGTTTTGCATATATTCCGTCAGTACAATTTAGATTGTCTTCAGGCTTGTATTTTCCTTTGTATTCTTTTCCGTTTTTATCAAAAAGGAAGTGGTAACAATCCAAATTCTGCTCACAAGGCATATTCGCCCCACCTGTCCAATGTAGACAAATTTTAGTTAGTGATGTCATTTAAAATATTCCTCCTATTTTGTCGTTCTTTTATTAATTCAAGATATTCGTTATCAGACAAACTGGTAGTTATCCCCAAGTCTTTTTGCTCTTGATGACGCATTATTTTCCAATCGGTATTTTGCAAAAATTTTAGAGCCTCAGATTTATCCAGTTCAGAAAAATATAAATCAGCATCTAAAACCCATTCGTTATTTATCCATTGAGCCTTTGGATGAGGTTTTCTTGAAACCTCAATATCTCCAAATAGAATTCTGTTGGTTTCTAAATATTCGCCATTTCTAATAACATATTTCATTAAAAGTTCCTTTCTAGTTGAATAATCAATGATACATTGGCTATTATTGCTCGTGTCACATTATTTGGATCCTTGTAATTCATAATTGTTGCCGGAGTTCTAACCCTAAATTCACAATCATCCACATAATAGCCATAATTGTTAAATTCTACGTTTGCATCAATGTTTGAATCAACATTCCAAGGCAAAATAAATCCGTTAACTTTATCTTTCACCCAACCTAAAACTTTTAGATTTTTGTAATCAACACCAATATTATGAAAGAATGAATAGAGAGTGCTGACACTTAAATCTGTTTCGTCACTAATATATTTATTCTCAATAGCATAACTATCTATTTCAGAAATAAAATTATTTTGAATTTTTACTCGCCCAATATAAATAATTTCTTTTTCTTCAAATTTCTGAGTTTCAAGATTAAAAGAATAAAATTGGTTTTCAGGAATTACAAAACAATTTGCCAATTCATGGATCTGAAATTCTGCTACTTGTGCTCTTAAAGTTTCTTTTTCAATTTCTGTAATTTCAAGTCGGAATTGTTTACATTCTACAATTACATCGGCATCAAAATGTCGAACTTCATTGGCTGTCCAACCTGTTTGGTTTTTGATTTCTTTCAAGACAACCCATTCTTCACCATTAAAACCTTTGATAAAACCGTTTTTAATATTTCCTAATGGCTCATCATGAGAAGCGATGATTGTGAAACGTGCTGCTTTTCTATAATTTGGGAAATCAATCTGTAACCACTGATTCCCACCTACAACATTTGCAACCCATTTATTATTCCAAACATTATTAAATGCTAAATATGCAGGAAAATTAGCTCCCTGTGGAACATAATGACTACTTGCAGATGCTTTATACCCTGATTTAAACTCAATACTTGTATTTTCAGAAATCATTGTAGGTATAGAATTTTTATTGGCATATCTTTGCAAATGATTAGCATACACAGGACAAGCCGTTGTTACAAAATGTTCAAACCTATTGTCTGCATTTTTGACATAACCAATATACATAAGAGCGTTGTTGTATAAATTTTCAATTGTTTGAGATTCACTAATTATAGATAATTGGTTAATTTTACCAATATTGGATTTCCCAATTCCGGTATTTATAAGAAGTGGATTTTTTACCGACAAATCTACTTTTGCAATCATTGGCATAAAATCATTTTTAGTTTCAAATAATTCTAATGCTCCTAATCCTGTAAATGCAGCTGTTCCTGAATTTTTTGTAATTGAAAGTCTGTAATATTTAAAATTATCAAAATATGTAAGTGCAAAATATCTTTTCTCGTTTTGCAACCAATCCAAATTGTCAGTATAATCGCCTAATAAAGTCCAATTAAGGTCATCATTGCTTCCTTCAATCACAAAATCACAAGGAGAATGAGTATTTGCATCAGCACTATTTCTTGATGTAATACTAAATGCAGTAACTTTTGGTCTTATATTTTTAAATTCAATTTTTAACCAACCTGTGACAACTCCATTAATTGTAATCCATCCTTGAATATCATTTGTGTGATGACGAAATGCTTTCCAAGGCATATAGTTTGTTGCATCGTGTTGTGAACTTGCAGAAATTACACAAACTTCGTTTTCTAAACCTTCCATAAGAGGCATAATATCTTCTGTAAATTCAACTTTTTTAAGAAAATCTGCTCTACCGTTTTCATCTCTTGGTGCATCAATTATTGTTTGTGTTGGTAAAGTATTTGTTTTTTCTTCCTTTGATGTAAAGAAATTAATCTCTTTAACGCAATCATTTTCAAATAGATAAATTCCGACATCTCCAACTTTTGTTATTCTATCAACATTATTTTGGAGTTTTAATTTGCTAGAATTTACAATATTTCTAGTTGACAGAAATTCTAAAATTACAAACCCATTTGTTAAACCTGTTATTTCTGTGATTGAAGATTCTCCGAGTATTTTAAAATTATTAGTTGTATCATTAAGCTCTAAAATATTATTTTCGCAAATGATTTCCTGAGTATTATTGCTCTTTAGTTCATTAATTTGAGTTTGAATATCACTAATAGAATCATCATGTTCATTACACGCAACTAATAATTTTTCAAAATTAGAATTTACTTCATCTGCAACAGCTTTTGTTTTTGGTTTAAATTTTATTAATTCATCAATCTTTGTCATATCTTAACCTTTCTCTGGTCTGTTTCTACGCCATATTGCAATCCAATTTACTTGAGGATTAGCCCTTTGCTCTGTGTTATAACAAGTTATAATAATTCGTCTTGCTTCTTTCCCCCAATAACAATATAAAGAGTCATCTCCGTTAACATCGCCTGCGTAATGAATAGTTCTAATTGATGGCAAAAAGGCAAGCAAATCATCCATTGTATAACCATCAGGGGGATAAACGTATGTTGTTGTACCTACGTTATAACCACTCAAAATCTGCATATTATCAAAAGTATGGATTGATTCATTGGTTATAATTTCAGAGATACTATGAGAGTGTTCTTTTTTCGCATAAGGAACAAGATTTTCTTCCGGCACCAATCCTTGATTATCTAAAACCAGTAATTCATTCGCATTATTACCTGCATGGTAGCCATCGGTCATATCTGCGTTTAAGTTTTTATTAACTATCCCATTAGAAACAGAAATATTATTTTCTTCATTTCCTGCATGAAATCCATCAACTTTATCTGCATCAATTTTTCTAAAATGTGCATTTACATCCTGATTGTGATTATTTTCAAGATATTCGGAAGATACAAGACTAACATTTGAGTCAATAATTAATTGTCTATCTTCCAAATTTTCAACTTCCAATACTACTCGGACATAAAAATCTCTTGTTGAACCTTCTTCTTCAACTGGTTTGTAGCTTTCAGGAATTCTTCCAATTGCAAAAAGATTTTTATTAGCATCAAAAATTCCTATTTCTCGAATATAATATCCACCGCTATCAGACGGTATTGCACATTCTACAACTAATCTGTTTTCATATTCTGCGTCAACATAAATTTTAGAGATATTCCCTCTATAAGTTTCATTTATTAAATTGTCTTGATTTACATCGGGATCATAATATCCGTCACCGCCATCACCGACAGCAAATGTTGTTAAATGTAATGCCGTATTTTGTGCGTGAGATCGTGTAATTCTTCCTTTTCCTGTGTTTGTAAGTAATGTATAAAAATCCATAATTTAGTTAAAACTCCATAAGCTATCGTTAAAGTCTGATTCATCCCAAGTGCAAATTTTTAAATTTCTAAGTTCATTTTCAGGTTTAGAATAATAAGTTTCATTCCAATTTCCTTCATCCCAAACAAGAGATTTTTGAAATGGGTAAATTGTTGTACATTCTCCAGTTATGCAGGCTGATTTGTATTTGTAATTATTTAATGTTGAGGATAAACCTATATTTAATCTTGCAAGATGCGAACGAACATTTTTATACTCATTAATCAAATCTTCTAATTTTTCTATCAGTTCAAAATCTAACCCTTTTGATACAAAATTAATATCTACTGTAAATGTAAAAGGCTCTCCATTGGTTTCAAACCATTCTTTTATATCACCTTTTATTCCGAACATATCGAAAATTCGCATTAAAGCATATTTTGTTCCTTTGTATCTATGAACTTCTATTGAACGCTTAATTAAATCTCGTTTCTCAGTATCATTTCTGCATTGTAGCCAACCTTCATTTCCTGTAACGTGGTATTGTTCTGCTAGATGTGGCAGTGCATCTGATGGAAGATTATCTATAACTGCGACAAGAACTTTTTCCAATTCAATTTTTGAAAATCTTTCTTCACAGATTTCATCAAAAATTTTGAGGTTAATATCGTTAATCGGAGCTAAATCACTCATCCGCATAACCTCCTATTGATATATTCCAATTTGTAAGATTTGCCCATTGGTATTCAAAAATATCTATATCTGTTATTGGAGTTTCTAAAACAACTTTGAACACCCCATAAATGCTATTTAGAATAGAAATTATTTGTGTTTGAATTACGTCTTTGCCAAGTTTTTCAGATAATGAAATTTTGTATTCTTTCATTTTGGCTTCAATAGTTTTCATAACTGAATCAGCATCAGAATCTTTGTACAAATAAATTTTTGCTTTTACTTCAAAATCCACTTTTTCAGAAGAATAAACTTTTACACAATCTGTTAGTGGTCGGATTTTATCGTCAGATAAATAATTCTGAACGATATTTATAATTTCTTCTGTTGGATTTCCGTCTTTTGTAAGTAGATAAATAGCGACAATTCCTGCCGATGGAGATGTTATTGCAACATCTGTTATTGATTGATGAGCAGATAATGTATGATAACGATAAGCTCCACGACTTCCGGCATTAGAAAATTTTTCCGGAGCTTGTCTGATTCTTTCCCTTAAACTATCTGCATCCTCGTTATCTGCTCCACCTGAAGATATTGTTGTGTTTTCAACGGTTGAAATATAGCTTAGTGGAGTGATTAAATTATTGATTGAGCCAATGATATAATTATTTCCTGCTGCTCCTGAAGTTTCGCAAACGGATTCAACTTCAACAGATATTTCACCAGCTTTTAGGATAACATCGCTTGTTGTCTGAAAAATAAATAATCCGTCTTTGGTTTCAACTTCCGTTCCTTTTGGTACTCTGAAATCAAAATCGAGAGGTGTTTCAACAGAAAATTTAAGAGTTGTTTTTGCCGAATTTGCAAGTAGTTTTGTTACTCCTAAAGGTTCTCCGATATGTTCTAAAATCTCTAACGGAGCATAACTCAATAGATTTTGTTTTGCAGTTTCTTGAATTTTCATTCTCAAGACAGTTTCACGATAAGCTCCAACATCCACCATTAACCTTTCGATTTGAGCAGGTTGAAGAACTTTACCCGACTTCTGTTCGTAAAGTTCAATCCATTCTTTGGTTATTTTATCGGGGTTTCTCTCAATAAAATTAGGTTCAGGTAGTTTTGTCATAGGGTAATTTCAGCAGTTCCTTTTGTATTAGAATCTTTTAATGTCCATTCAATTTTTACGGTAATTATTTCTTGGTTAATTTCAACGGATACAGAATTTACTGTTATTCTTGTTTCCCAAAGATTTATTGCATCAATAGTTTCTCTTGTTATATTTGGCACTATTTCATTCACTGGGTAATCAACATATTTATGAATATCTGAGCCAAATGTCGGTCGATGAGGAACAGAGCCTTTGGGAGTGGTAAGAATTATTGCAATACATTGATTGATATCATCAACACCCTCAGCAACTGAGCCAATAGTATTTAATCTTAATTGCCAATCAACGTAAGTTATTTCGTTTAAATTTGTCACATTGTTTCCTTTGGAGCAGATGTCGGACTTCCTTGATTTCCTGTGTGGGTGTGAGAATTGTATTTATCTCTAATTACTTGCATTGATGAAGTTTTATCTGTTATATCCGAATTTGATTTAATTCCGTTGGTATTTGTAAAAGTTCCATCGTGTTCAATGTTCCCAACCAATTTTATATTCTGAAATACAACCGTAAGAGTTTGAGTTTCTTTATTTGCATTAATAGAAGAACCATCTTCAAGATTCATAGATATTTCGTTTTCAGATTGCACAACTGGAATATCTTCTGAAGAATAAATTGAACCTAATATTACTCCGTCTTCTGAATTTTCATCCATAAGGCAAACAACTTGTTCGCCAATATCCGGCATAATATAGAATTTGTCATTCAATGTCTTTGTTTGCAAAATTGGAAGCCAAAAGGAAGTTGACTCATCGTCTTCAAAACTTACACGTGCTTGAACAGTTATTGGATTAATTTGTGAAACAATTCCAAATCTTAACATGAAACTACCTCGCAAAGAGTTTTGTAACCACTCATTTTATCTATAACATGTCTTGCTTGAGTTATATGGTATTTGCCTGAAAAGTGTCCGACACCTTTAATTTCAATATTTGTGCCTGCGATTAAATAAGGATTTCCAACAAAGTCAAGCGAACCTTCTATTTTTGTATCAGCAGTCCCAAGTGCGGCTTTAGCTTTCACAATCGCATCTTTACGATTTGAACATCTGACATTTATTTTTAAAGTATCACCTTTTACAACAGAATCGTTTTTTGCTGTTGCTTTTACAGTTTTCTTTTTCTTTGGATCGAAATAACTTACTTGAACCGATTTATACTTTTGGCTTGTTTTTTCTCTAAAATTAATGTGAGTTAAATCTGATTTATAGAAGATTTGAGTGGATTTTGCTCCTTTTAATTTTTTAACATCATAGAAAACGAGATTATTTTCTGCGATTTTAAAGATATATCCATATTGTTCTGCGAGTTTTGTAAGAAAACTCAAATCTCGTTCTTTATTTTGGGTTATTCTATCCACACGAACATCTGCGACATTTCCAACCAAAGTGTATCCGTGCTTATCTGCTATTTTCTTTGCAATTTGTTTTAATGTTTTATTTTCATACCCAACAGAATTTTTCTGACGAAGTGGCTTTTTAATTCCAGTTGCAAGAGCTTTAACCGTAATCGTATCCGGTGGTGTATCATATTCAAGTTCGTCAATTTCAAAAATTCCACAGTTTAAAAGTTTTTCAGCTTCGTAACCAATATATGCTCTTAAGCAATCGCCTTTGCTCGGAATCCAAGAACCTTGCCATAATTTTTCAGAATCTTCAAAAGTTATGGATAATTCGTCAGATTCGCCATGTTCATTGTCCGTATATTCAATATTGGTAACATATGGAGAAACGTCTTTAGTTATATTTCTCTTTTCATAAAATAGTTCAAAAATGGGGATTAGCATTATTTAATCTTTCAAATTGGGGATTAAATAATTACTGAATGAGCTTATATTTTCTTAAAAGAATCTGCCTGAAGTCTTGACAAAAACTGGATTATAGTAAATAATAATAAATGAGTAACCTAGGATTTTCTTCCTACGGCTTTGACCGTATAGATGCCTAGGTTTTTTGCTATTTATATAGGTGCTTATAATTCATGATTTGATTGTATATATTTAGAAAACTAGAATTATTTTCTACAACATTAAATCCGTCTGTTGGTAAATATGACAAAATTTCAATAATTGTATTATATAAACTAAGCGTCTTTTCAGGACATTTAAAAATTTGTTCATAGTGAAAAATTCTATTTCTTAATTTTCTGATTGCATATAATTTTTTTGAAATAATAGAAATTTCAGGTCTTTTATTTGGATAATGCGCAAATACAGACTTAAAGCATTGTTTTTTATTCCAGATACTTGCACTGTATTTCTTCATACAAAGATTAGTCCAAAACCCAAAGTTTAAATTCGCAATAATTTTTCCTGTTGTTACTGACTTTTTATTTGATTCACATTCTTTCTTTGTAATTTCATAAGCATTCATTAGAAGTTTGTAATCATCTTTTTTAAGTAAAGTATTATTTTTAATTTCATCTTCTAACCAAGTTTCTGAAATTTTACTTTTTATTGTAGTATTTATAGCATTTCTTAAAACGACTTCAAGAGTGCAAAGTTCAGGATATAATGCTTGAGAGATTTTGACATTATGATTATAACGGACTTTTACATCATCAATTGTGTCTTGTTCAGAATAAATGAACGCTTTTAATCTTTCAACACTATATATAGCAGCATATTTTTCAAGTTCGTTTTGATTAATCATTCGTAAATTATACTACAAACAGGCTATTCAGTAATTATTTAATTTTCAAAGTACAAACGATTTTGGGGTTATTTCTTCCAAGGAGGAAGCTCAAATTTAATAGTTTCAGAATCTTCCAAAATTGGAATTTTTAGTTTTATACCTGATGGTAAAATTGGTTCAATCGGAATCTCTGGATTTGCTTTAATTATTTCTTCATACAATGTCGGAGTTTGATAGAATTTTTGTGAAATCAAATCCCAACGGTCAGAGTCTTTGGTTATGTAACTGTAATATTCGGTCATTATTTTTTCTTAAATCCTTTATCTTGCTTTTTGTTCTCAGGGATTTTTCCTGTGTATTCTTTTAGCCTTAAATCAACTTGGATAGATAAAATATCTCCTTCAGGTGTTGTTTGTTCTGTTGTTTTACCTATTTCTTCAATAACGAAAACACCTATGTATTCGCCATTTCCTTTTATAAATTTTAGCGGAGTTATTTTATCTGCAACTTCAATAATGTTTTTCAGTTCATCTTCCGGAACACAAAAAGAACGGTGAAAGTTTAAACGAATATTTTCTTCAAGCAGATTTTTGCCTACATATTGTAGAACTGGTTTGTTTTCAATTCGATCATGCTGAACATAATTATATGAAACAGTTTCATCCCAACCGTTAAAGTAGGTTATTAATTCAAATTTTATATCACCAAGTTGTGCAAACACTTAATATGCCAACCTTTCTTTTCGTTCAAATTCTCTTTTCATAATATTTACAACTTCGTCTTTATGGCGTTTCAGAAGTTTTACAAACTCTTCTTTTGATTCTGTTCCTGAAATTGTAATTGTCGGGTTATATTGAACAACAAACGATGCTCCACTACTTGTGCCAATTTTACCTTTGCTTACGTTCAAGGTTCCATTTGTCATAAAGCTGAGAGTTTTAGTCATAGCATTTTTTAGTGGCATTGGTTTGATTGTACTTGCAATGGTTTCAACGATTTTTACTTTGTTTAAATCTTTGAGTGGTCCAGTTTTAGCAGGAGAATGAGGTAAATGGTCTCGGATAACTTGAGCAACTTTTACGATACAATTTTTTACTTTTGCTAAGCCTGACATTATTCCTTCTGCAAGCATACTTGTAATTTTTCTGCCACATTCAAATGCTTTGGCAACAAGTTCTGTTAATTTTACAATTATTCCTGCAATAGCTTTTCCGACACGTACACCCATTGCTTCAGCTTTACCACCTGTATCTTCAACTGGTTGGATTAATTTCTTAAACCAATTAAAAACTGCTTTAATAGGTTTCAAAATCGGTTCAATAGCTGTTCCAATTTGTTTAAATAAAGGCATTAAAGGTTTTAAGCCTTCAACCAAACCTTGCCATAATCCTTTAAAAAATCCTGCTATCGGTTTCCAGTATTTGTAGATTACAAGTGCTACAACTCCAATTGCAACTGCTATCCAACCTAGAGGTGAGGTTAACAAAGTAATTGAAAATGTACGAAAGGCAATAACAGCATTTTTGATTAAGTTTGGAATATTTAGAAAACCTGTTTTGAACGCCTTTAAACCATTAACAAAATTAGTTGGAATTGCTTTTACAGAAGTTACTGTCCAATCTTTTAATGCAATAGCACTTTTTGAAACATTACTTGGAAATTCTTTAAACCCGGTAACAATTCCTTTTCTGAGATTACTATCTATTCTTTTAATATCTGAGAATAATCCACTACCAATATTAGCTCCACCTTTTAGGTTGTAACCTAAAGTAAGATTTTGAGCTGTTGTTTTTAATCCCATTGATTCCAATATACTTGCAGAATTTTGAACCAAAACAGGAGTTAATTCCCTAGCTCTAGATAAAAATCCTCCATAAAATTTAAGGAGTTTACTACCCATAAGGCAAGCAATACCAAAACTTGTTGCAAGAATTCCCAGCCCTGCAATAGATATAGCAACAAAACTTTTCATCTGTGGAGACATTTTATCTAACAGATTTAATGTGGATTCGCCAAAATCTAAAACTTTGCCAAATGCAGGAGCAAGAGCTTCGCCTAACTGAATACCAATTACTTGTGACATATTTTTCAATCTTTGCATCATAGCGTGTTCGGTATTATATTGTTTTTGGTAGCCTTCATCTATTAAAGAAACTCCATATCTCATAGAATTAAGAGTTTCAACGTACGCTTTATTTTGTTTTGTAGTCAAACCTAAAACTGCGTTATATGCCATAGTAGAACCAAACAAACTCAAAATTGCAGATTCGTTACCACCGACACAATTAGTTATGGCTTTAAATGCGTTTACCATACCTCCGGATTTTTGGATTAATTCTTTAAAAGATTTAACTCCAAGAGTATTAAAGACTTTCTTAGAATCGTCAGTTTCTCTAAGCATACCTGCAATCGCAGCTTTCAATTGGTGGTGTGCTTGAGCTGCCGGTTGCCCAGTTGTTGTTAATGCGGCAACTGCCGCTAAATAATCATCCAATTTAATATTAGATGCAGCAACAGTTCCCGCTACAGAACCAAAACCCTGAGCAATACCTGAAATTGTTGTTTTACCGAATTTAACTGTTTTGAAAATCGTATCGTATAGTTTTTCAGCTTCTTTTCCTTTCAGATTAAAAGCATTCAAAGAAGATGTAACCAAGTCAACAGCTTCAGAAGTTGAACCTAAACCAGTTAAACCGAGTTGAGCAGATTTTTCCAAAACTTCAAACTGCATATTTGCACTAATTCCGGCAGAGCGGATATCATAAAGAGCTGAAGTTAAACCATCAAGTGCAACAGGAGTTCTTTTTGCAATTTGCAAAACTTCTTCTTTCATAGCATCAAAATTTTCCACATTTGTATCAATCAAAGTAGAAACATTTGTCATACCGGCACTAAAATCAGCTGCAAGTTTTAAATTAGCAGCACTAAATGCCATCAAACTTCCACCAACAATCGTTGCTGCTTTCCCAACTTTTTCTAAATCGGAAGCAAGATTTTTTATCTTATTCTGCATTTTATCGAATTCAGAGTTGGAAGTGTTTACTGCATCACGAATAACCTTTGACATTTTATCAAAGGCTACAAGCGTTAATGAAACTTTCATCATTGAGTCGAGCATTGTTTTCTTTTTTCTTTCTTAAACTTCAACTGAATTTTTAAATTTTTATCTGAGACTAAATTTTAAATTAAATTAAAAAGGAGAATCAGATGGAAATTTTTATCCAGAATCTTACAATTAACATCAGCGGCGCAACTTTCATCGCAACAGTTTTAATCATAGGATTATTCTTTACATTTAATCGGAAACATTAAACTGTTCCTCAATTTCAGTATTACGGTTATTCGTGTATTTTATTGCTTGATTGCACCAATAAGCAATCACAGGGATTGGCATTTCGGATATTTCAGAATATTGCCAACCCGTAACTTTAGCTAGGTGGATTATTGATTGACTGTCTGGGAGGGAATAGGATTTGTTTCCTTGCTTGGAGTTGTCGGAGCTTTTTTCTTTAACTTCCCCGAAATTTCCTCCTGAAGTACAATTACATCTCCTAAATCAAGTTGCAAAATGTCTTCATACACAAGTTTCAATCCATCAATTTCAGTTAATTCTGCAATTAATGCATAAGGAATCTCATCTGGTGTTTTAGCTTTAATCTGTGCTTGCAATAAATCATATCCTTTTCCATTTTCGATTTTTGCAATTTTGCCTGACGGAAGTGTAAGTTCTTTTGTCATATTTTTTCTCCTAATAAATTTGGGGTATTTTAATTAATAAATAGTAGTGTTCAAAAAGTGTTCAAAAACGACTGTATTA
>ERZ869991.191-NODE-191-length-19947-cov-18.143130_pt1 | contig 19947 bp, 10 predicted proteins | sample MGYA00520862_ERZ869991 | MGnify/ENA primary metagenome ERZ869991 (study PRJEB32232, sample SAMN07284978) | human gut metagenome | biome: human-associated habitat; material: feces | host: Homo sapiens | place: Tanzania | collected 2014-08-11 ...
ATGGCAAAATCCTGGGCAACTTTTTGTTGCTCAGGCACTTATAAATAATGTTAAACTATAGTGTTGCGGAATTAAGGTATTTCAGGAAGTCATCAGAAGACCAACTTTACCAATGGTAACGGTTCGGCTTCTTATACCAATGCCTTTATGTTCTGCCGCAATATTGCGCCTATCTATCCAGTACATTTGCATAATGCTGATGGTACTTACCAGCTTGATTCTTTCGGTAACAAGCAGTATGATTCCGGTTCATATACTGACGAGAACGGCAACCCTGTTCTTACCCGTAACCAGTATCAGGACCGTCATGTCATCTGGGAGAACGAGTTGAACGAAAACAAGAGTTTCCGTAATACCATCCAGAGTTCTGCCTACATGGACTTGAAGTTCCTGAACGATTTCACTTTCACCGTAAAGGGAGAATTGAACGTACGCAACAATGAGAACCGTACCTACAACAGTGCACTCATTGGTGATGGTAAGGGTAATAACGGACGTACTAGCCGTTCTATCTACCGTTATAAGAACTATACATTCCAGCAGCAGTTGAACTGGAACCATACATTTGGCAATCATACAGTAGGCGTATTGCTCGGTCATGAGAACTATAGTTATTTCTATGACTATACATATATCTATAAGACCAACCAGACTTTTGCAGGCCAGGACAATCTGGATAACTTTACCAACCTGACCAACGGTTCTGGATACAGCAACCGTTATCGTACAGAGAGTTATCTGGGTCGAGTACGTTACGACTATCAGGAGAAATATAATGTAGAAGCTTCTTTCCGTAGAGATGGTTCTTCACGCTTTGCCAAGGAAAGCCGTTGGGGTAACTTCGGTAGTATCGGTGCCAGCTGGGTAGTAACCAAGGAAGACTTCATGAAGCCAATCACTTGGGTTAACAATCTGAAATTGCGTGCCGACTATGGTCTTGTAGGTAATGATGCCGGTGCGGGTTACTATTCATACATGGCTCTCTATGATTCTAAGCAGAACCATAACACGGGTGCTTACTATCTTTCTCAGCTTGCCAACACCAAGTTGAAGTGGGAGACAGGTGCATCATTCGGTATCGGTGTGGATGCCCGTCTCTTCAATCGTTGGAACATCAGTGCAGAGTATTTCGACAAGCGTAACAAGGACCTTCTCTTCAATGTTTATCTGCCACTCTCTGCCGGTGCTACATCTTCAAGTTCTGCAGAGGCAACCATCACAGAGAATATGGGTACCATCTCTAACCGTGGTTTCGAAATCAACACAGATGTAGATATCTTCAAGAACAAGGACTGGACCGTCAACCTCTCTGCCAATGCTTCTTTCATCAAGAACAAGATTGTAGAGTTGCCTGAGCAGGACAAGGATGGTATCATCTCTGGTATTTACAAGATTGCCGAGGGCAAGAGCCGTTATGAGTTCTTTACTTATACATACGTTGGTGTAGACCAGATGACTGGTAACTCACTCTATAAGGCAAACCTTGAAAATTACCATGTAACTACAGCAGACGGTCAGACCGTAGGTAATGCAGATGGTAACGATATCAGCAAGTATGTAACCCAGATTGGCAACGAATATTATGTCAACAATACATCTTATGCACTCAAGGAGTATCATGGTTCTGCCATCCCTAAGGTATATGGCAGTTTCGCTCCTTCTGTAAGATATAAGGATTTGTCATTGTCTCTGATGTTCACTTATTCTATCGGTGGTAAGGTTTATGATGCTGTTTATAGCAGCTTGATGAGTACTGGAACAACTCCAAGTAACTATCACAAGGATATCCTGAAGTCATGGAGTGAAATTCCAAGTGGTATGACCGAGGATTCCCAGGACCGTATCTGGTATGGTGGTATTCCTCAGATCAACAGCAGCATGACCAGTACCAACAATGCCACATCTTCAAGATGGCTCACAGATGCCAGCTATCTGGTATTGAAGAACATCAATATGAGCTACAGTTTGCCGAAGGCATGGGTCAATGCGCTCACCCTGGAGTCTATCCGCTTGAACCTTTCTTGCGAAAATGCATTCACATGCACCAAGCGCAGAGGTATGAACCCACAGCAGAGCTTCAACGGATACCAGTATAACTATCTGGTTACCCCACGCGTATTTACTATCGGTGTGGATGTAAAATTCTAAAACACGAACATTAAATTACAGAAGACAATGAGAAAATCATTAATCATATTATCTGCATGTGCGTTGTTTTTCACCACATCATGCAGTTCAGACTATTTGGATTTGAAGCCAAACTCTTCAACCAGTACTGAAACCATCTTTGAGACAACCGAAAATGTGAAACTGGCTGTCAACGGTCTGTCAAGAATGATGACCCACCAGTATTTGGGAAGCCAGGGATTCAATGGTGAGGGAACTATCCGCACCTGGTACGGTAACTATCCAGGCAATGACTACCAGAAGAGTAACATGACTGGTTGGAAGGTTATCATCAATAGCCAATACCTGCAGATGGCTAGCAGTATTTACGATTATTATCCTTGGTATTACTACTATAAAATCATCGGTAATGCCAATACCATCATCTGCCGTGTTGACAATGCAACCGGCACAGAGCAGGAGAAGGCTTTCCTGAAGGCTCAGGCTCTTACCTTCCGTGCTTACGCTTACTCACAGCTGGTACAGCTCTATTCCAAGAGATGGAAGGACAGCGGAAATGGCAGTTCACGAGGTGTCGTACTTCGTCTGGACGAGTCTAAAACCGAGATGCCAACATCTACTCTCGGTGAATGTTATGCTCAGATTTACCAGGATTTGGACGAAGCAATCGAATTGTATGGCAAGTCTGGTTTGGATCGTGGCAAAAGCGAAAAGTATTTGCCTAATCTGAATGTAACATACGCAGTTTATGCCAAGGCTGCATTGAACCGTGAAGACTGGGTTACTGCTGCCAAGTATGCTCCATTGGCACGTAAGGGTTATTCTCTGATAAGCAATTCTGAATATGTAGACGGTGGTTTCAATACCGATAATGGCGAGTGGATTTGGAATGTATACAGTACGGAGGAAGAGACCCTCTACTACTATCAGTACTTTGCATACGAAGCATCTAACTCAAGTGCAGGTGCTAGCCGTAACTATCCTGTGGCAATCAGTAAGGAACTGTTTAATCAGATTCCAGAGACCGATGTTCGCCGCTCTATGTTCCTCGATCCAAAGACCGATAAGTATACAGCTTCAAACGGTGCTGCAAGTGCTGCCTTGTCTGCAAGAGCCAAGTCAGAGTATGGCAGCAAACTTTATAGCTCTACCAAGATCTTTGCGTATATGTCTTTCAAGCAGCAGGCGAAAGCTCAGCCAGGAGTAGGTGAATTTGCCATCTTCCGTGCTGCAGAGATGTATCTTATTGAGGCTGAAGCAGACTGCCATCTCAATAAGGAGACTGAAGCACAGAAACTTTTGGTAGAATTGAATGCAGGTTCTGGTCGTAATCCGGAATATACCTGTACAAAGACCGGCAATGACCTGCTTGATGAAGTTCGCCTTTACTACCGCATCGAAATGTTTGGTGAGGGTCGTGACTGGTTCAACTACAAGCGCTGGGGACTTCCTATTGTCCGCCACTCTGCAGCCCAAGGTGGTAGTTTCCATGCAACATTTGCTGTAACCATCAATCCTGAGGACAACAATGGTTGGACATGGTCTATTCCTAACAAGGAAATCGACTACAATACAGAGATTTCAAGTCCTGAGGAATAAAGGAATCTTCAGAAAATGAAGGGAAAAATACAATAAATCTCATCGTTATGGGTTAAAGTATAAGGTGGCTTTATCTATGAATGGCCATCTTATCTTTAACCCTATTTTATTAAATGTTATCTACAAACTGAAATTAAAATAATACCTTGTATGAAAAAATGTTTGATGTTATTATTGCTGTCAGCTAGTCTGTTGACAGCAAATGCACAGAAAATCCCATTAGACCATACGGTTTATGATGGGTGGAAGAGTATAGCCAATACCCAACTCACTTCTGATGGCAAGTATCTCCTTTACGAGGTGAACCCTCAGGAAGGTAACGGCAAACTGATTGTCCGTCGCCTGAGCGATGGTAGGGAGTTAACCGTGGCTCGTGGATATAAGGCAAAGATAGCCAAGGATAATACAACGGCAAGTCTGCTGATCAAGGCTCCTTTTTCCAAGATTCGAAAGGCTCGCAACAAGAAAACTCCTAAGGACAAGATGCCGAAGGATTCACTTGCTCTGGTAAATCTTTCAGAGATGAGCATACAGAAATTTGAGCTGATTAAATCGATGAAGACGGGTGTAGAGAATCATCACTTTATCGCCTATATCCAATCGAAGGCTCCTAATAAGAACAAGAAAAAGGCTGCCAAGGACAAGAAGGACGGTAATATCCTGGTGGTAGTGAATACACTTACCGGTAAGAAGACCTTCATCAAGAATGTGGATAGCTATGAAATGAATCAGGATGCCAGTCAACTGGCCGTAATGGTTAATCCTGACAAGAAGAACAAGAAGCTGAAAGGTTCTGCTACCTTGTATGACCTGGCAACCATGAATCCTATACTGCTTTCCAAGGACAAGAAGTATTATGGCGGAGCGCAATTCAGTCTTGATGGCAAGCAGTTGGTATTCCTGGCTTCTACAGATACCACCACTACCGGTAACAAGCACTGTTCGCTATTCTATGTCAATAATCGTCAGTCAAGCGAAATCATCCCTCAGGACTATACCAGGAACCTGCCTGCCAACTGGTCACTGAATGAGAATTCTGCACCGGAGTTTTCGCAGGATGGCAAGCGCATCCTGTTAGGTGTAGCTCCATACAGAGCACCTAAGGATACAACCATCATAGAGGCAGAGACAGCCCAGCTGGACATCTGGAATTACAAGGATTACCAGATTCAGCCACAGCAACTGGTTAATCTGGCAAAAGACAAGATGAAGGTTTATGAAGCCGTCATTCATCTCAGTAATCCTCATGAAATCATTCCGCTTACCACTGCCATGTGGGATAGAATAACCCTGATGAATGAAGGAAACGGCGAATGGGCTTTATCACAAGATCGCACTCCTTATTATATTGAGTCACAATGGGATGATAATGACAATACGGACATAGCACTGGTAAATATGCTGACCGGAGAGCGCAAAAAGGTTGCCACCAAGGTGAATACCCGTGCTCAGGCATCTCCTGACGGTAAATATCTGATATGGTATAATGCCAATGACTCTGCTTACTATACATATAATGTAGAGAAGGGAACTACCATCAATCTGACCCGACCAACGGGAGCCAACTTCTATACGGAGGATGATGATCATCCTAACTATCCAGAACCATACGATAGAAAGCCGCTATGGACGGAAGGAGATAAAAGTGTGCTCATCAACGACCGATATGATATCTGGAAGTTGAACCCTGATGGAAATGGATTCGTGAATCTTACCAATGGGGTGGGAAGAGCCAAATGTCTGCAGTTCAGACATAAGAACTACAGCTATCATCCACGGGAACGTCATGAGTTCTGGGATGAAAAAGAAGCAGTCAGCAATGATGCAAAGCTTTATATGACAGCCTTTGACGAGCAAACCAAGCGTAATGGTTTTGCCACAGTGAATATTGCCGATAGTCATTCTCTTCTCGTCAATGTGTTGGATACATTCGCTTACTCCAATGTCTACAAGGCAGAAAACGCAAATGTCATTGCATACGAAAAAGGCAACTTTGGTATTGCTGAGAATATGCATCTGGCTGATGCTGAATTCGGAAACGAGAAATGTATCAGCAATATCAATCCGCAGATGAGCAAATATTCATGGGGACATGCTCAGCTGGTTCATTGGAATGCGTATGACGGTACACCGCTCGACGGTCTGCTCTATGTTCCGGAGAATCTGGACCCTACAAAGAAGTACCCTATGATGATTTACTTCTACGAAAAGCGTTCGGAGACTCTGTACAACTATATAGAACCACGTCCAAGCCGTTCTACAGTGAATATTCCGTTCTATTGTAGCCGTGGCTATGTGGTCTTTGTACCAGATATTGTCTACAAGGTGGGCCATCCTGGTGAAAGTGCATACAATTGTATCGTATCAGGTGCCAAGGCAATGTGCCAGCAGTTCCAGTTTGTTGATAGTACCAAGATGGCAATACAGGGACAGAGTTGGGGAGGCTATCAGACTGCCTATCTCGTAACCCGCACCAATCTCTTCTGTGCAGCAGGTGCAGGTGCACCAGTCAGCAACATGACTTCAGCATATGGCGGAATCCGTTGGGGCACTGGTGTTTGTCGCCAGATGCAATATGAGCATGGTCAGAGTCGAATCGGTACAACGCTCTGGAACAAGGGTGGTCTGGATCTCTATCTTGAGAATTCACCTCTTTTCAAGGCTGACCAGGTAACTACACCGCTGCTCATCATGCACAATGACAACGATGGAGCTGTGCCATGGTATCAGGGCATCGAATATTTCATGGCTTTGCGCAGATTGGGCAAGAAAGTCTGGATGTTGCAATATAATAAGGAGGAGCATAACCTGGTAGAGCGTAGAAACTGCAAGGATTTGAGCATCCGATTGCAACAGTTCTTCGATCATTACATGAAGGGCGATGCTGAACCTGCCTGGATGAAATATGGTGTTCCGGCTACCAGAAAAGGGGAATACCTGGGAACGGAACTGGCAGACTAGTTTCCATATATAAATAGGAAAGGCTGTTGTAGGCATTCTGGAAGATGCTTGCAACAGCCTTTTTCTTTTGGATAATTACCAATGCCTGGCTTCCTGCCTATTTATCATAATGGTCCTTAGAAAATGGAAATAGGGAGAAGCTACGAGTATATGTTGAACTACCCGTTTCTAAACTAATACCTTCCACTCTCCGTGTTTTCTTCCGCCTACACGTTTCAGCAAGCCTTTCTTCTGTAATTTTGCAATAATGAATTTTACTCCGTCCTCCGTAATATTACCTAGTGCATTTGCAGCATCTACTCTGGTTGCCTTAGGATTGTCTTTAAAGTACTCCAATACTTTCTTTTGGGTAGCGATTTCGCTCTTTTGGGTAGTACTTATATCTTCAAATTGCCCCTTTTGGATAGCAGATTCACTCTTTTGGGTAGTGGAATCGCTCTTTTGGATAGTATCACTATCCTTTAAAGCCTCCTTTTGGGTAGTGAAATCGCTCTTTTGGATAGTCCTCTCAATAATCACCTTAAACTCTTTAGCACTGACATCATTCTCTAGCTGTATCTCCGGATATTCTGCAAGAATACGGACAAATGTTGATTGTCAAACAAGACAAGTAAACAAGAACAAAGAATAAAAGATTAGCAGTAGGATTTTAAAAACGATCTTTTCATCTTATTCGTTTTCATGCTAAAGCAAGACCTGCTCCGTACCAAGTCCGTACCCTCTCCGTACCAAGTCTTAGTTTCTGCAAAGTTTGCAACGTTTGCTGCAAACTTTGCAAAGACTAGTATTTTATGTTAAGCTATCTGTTTTTGTGACATAAATAATCTCCTTCCTTACCAATTCAACACCCAATTTGCATTGGAGTATTTTCCGATTGTCTCAGCATCCTTGATGGCATCAAGCTGACGGACATGCTTGTTTCTCTTGCTGATATCTATAGTTTTACCTTCCTTGTCATGGCTGTTGAATTCCAGAAGAATTGCCGTAGATGCAGTCTCATCTACAGGTCCGAAACCTTCAGAAGGTACACCATCTAGCGTACAGTTCAGCAACACGCATTCTGCATCAGGATAATTTCTACCCTTGTTGTCAGGAAGACGGCCTATCACGGCATCCTTGCCCAACCCCTTGAAAGTGCAGTCATTGAAGATGTTACCATGGTTCTCTTTGGTATTTCTGATCCACATGAAAGCGCCATAGCTGGAAAGGGTACAGTGATTGAAATAGGATGGTCCTCTGCCCAGTACTGTGTCTCCGCCTCCATCGATGATGCAGTTGAGCCAGTAAGCTGATCCATTCACCTGAAGAGCGTCACCGTCACCGATGACATGTACATTTTCTGCCAGGTTTCTTTCTCCATTGAGTAGGAATCCCTCTGCCTGTCCCTTGCAATCAGTCTTGAAGGTAATATCCTTGAAAATCATATCGGCACAGTTGTCTGCAGCAACCGCTGCACGACGTGAAGGGAATGTACCTTTCAGCTCATTTGTCTTGATATCAACAGGATGTGGATTAAATACCTCGTTGTTAGGATAATGTACCACAACTCCATCCATGGATTCTCCCTGGATAGTTACAAATCGTTTGTTGCGGAAATATACAAGTTCTTCATAATCTCCATTCTTCACGAAAACAGTTTTTCTGTCTGTCTCCGAAGGCAATGAATCTGGTATCCAATCCATAGCACCTTGCAGGGTGGAAAAGTCTCCGCTGCCATCAGCTGCCACAACAATATGGCGCAAATCTGCCGAAGGAGCGTTTTTCTTTGTCCTAAACGTCCATGACTTCTTGCCATTCCATCCTTCTATAACACCCTTACTAATCTTGATTTCATACTCATGTCCATAGTCCAGTATGTTGTTATGCAGATAAACAGTAGCCTTATTACCATGACAGATGACAGGATAAAAATGGAAAGCATCAGAGAATCCGCCTATGATGGTCTTCTGATACTTGCGCTTGTCTTCCTTGGCTGCACCAGACGGAGTTCCTGGACGGGTATTGCGATTGGTGATATGGGCCACCTTATAGACATAGGGTACTGGAGTATAGATGGCATTTGGATTCTTAGGCTGTCCTTCAGTAGGACCTGCCGGAATACTCATGTCGATCCTGTCAACCACCTTGCGTGTTGTCTTATCCGTAACAGTAATAATGCCCTTGCCGCCGGCTTTCACCGCCTTGTCAAACTCAATGACCAGATGCGTATCAACGTTGATGTCTTGTGCATTCTCCTGAGGATAAAAACTGACAGGAGATTGTGCCATCAATTTCATACATACGATGAAACCTACTGTTAAAATAAAAAATCGTTTCATTCTCATCCTTTTTTAGTTGCTCTTTTTCGATTCTTCAGTCCCATATCCTGCAATGCCCTTCCGAGTTTGTCATCCTTTGCCAAAAGCAAGATGTCATCATCCAACTGAAGAGCATAGAGTACACGCAGGTAGATTCCGATGGAAACCGTTGGCAATCCCTTCTCCACCTTGCATAGTGTAACTTCCGAGCAGGTTGCTCTTTCTGCAACTTGTGCCATGCTCAGGTTGCGGCGTAATCTGGCAAGCTTGATCTGCTCCCCCACGATTTCCATTTTCTGAATCAACTTCCTTGGAAGTTTATTAGCCATTGTATTCTTTGTCATTGTCTTAATCTTAATTATAATATGCAAATATACATAATATACTTCATTATAAGATGGGTTATCTAGTTTTTTTAAGAATAATTAGATGTATTAAAGAAAAAAGTCTCTTGGTAACGAAAAATACCAAAAGACTTTCTTTCATTTAAATTTGTGGACCGAGATATGATTTCTTGAGTCCTCCCCAATCTACTATTACTTTCTGTATCATCATACCAGCATCTCCACAAATAAAAGAGATGGTATGTGACGGTTGGGTCTTGTCTATCTTAAATTTCAATCTTGCAACAGCTCCATTTCGCAATACTTGATCTTTCCAAGATTTGCCATACTCCTTGAATTCGTTATTGAAAACCTTAGACTTACTTCCATCAACAGATACACCAATCTTTGTTGCTTTACCTTTATATATAGGGAAGAAAGGTACAGTATAGAGAGTTATCTCTACTTCATCTGAATCGATAGAAGGAAGTGTGTATTCAATACGATCGCCATTCAGGTCGTTGGCATTACCGCCTTTGCCGTTAGGAGTACCTAGCTGAATCACCTTCCAATCATAACCTAATCCCTCTACAAGGCTTATTTTATTTCCCCTTTTTTCAACCTTATTAGCATATTTGCCTAGGTCAACAACATAACATTTATCTAAAGGTTCTTGTTTGATACTCAGATCAATAGGAGTCTCGTTACTATCTTTCGTGATGTTTACCTCTGGCATTTTATGAGATAGAGAGCACCATGCCGGAGCCATATTCATCATATCATCCCATTTGCCACCAGCTACAGAATTATATTGCTTATTGAGAGTGGCAATACTATCAAATGCTTCTTGAGATTGACGCACTGCCCAATTCGCCTCCTCAATATTGCCCAGCTTAAACTGTTCGTGGTTGAGTTGAGCCATCAGGAATTTTCTATTCATCTGATAAGAAGCCATTACTGGGTGTCCCAGAATTTCAAAGAAAGCATCACGCTGGTTGGCAGGTAACTCATTCATCAAAGACTTCACATTGTTTGCCAGCTGTTCGTACTCCTTGAGTCGTCTCTGTGCTTCACCATAATTTTGGAAGGAGAATTCCGTATCTCTTAATCCTGTATATTCTTTAGTATCCCATTCACGCTCCCACCCCATGAATTCCGGCTTGCGGCTCCATGCCAATTGGTAGTAGGTATCAAGGATGTTTTGGAACCTTGATGTATATGCTTTGCCAAAAAGATGACCCAGGAACTTGCTCTGGTGATTGTTGATGTTCTGAATATTGTATGCATCCACATTCCATGCCAGGTCGAAGAAGGTCTTGATTCCCAACTCCATTGGTTTGATGTCTCCAACGTTGAGCAACCAGTATCTGTCAGCTCCTGTATCGTATGCCTTCATCAACTCTTCATACATCAATACAGGAGGAGTGGTATTGAGCCAAAGATAATCATGGGGTGCACCCAGATAAGAAAGATGATAATATACTCCGGAGCGACCACTGCGCTTTTGCTCCTCAGGATTGCTGACGCGCTTCATATAACCATAATTATCATCCACCCACACCAACGTAATGTCTTCCGGAACCTGCAATCCATTCTCATATACATCCATCGCTTCTTTGTAAGGGACATATATCTGAGGAATATCCTTGATATTCTTTTTGATATGCTTGGTTAAAAGTGAGCGTTGATCTTTGATAATCTGATTCATTAGGATGGTCTGTTGGTCAATTGGCAGATTACCTCTCAGTCCTGCATCATGTAATCCGCGCATACCCAGCGTGTAGATATTATCATAGGAAGAAGCAATCTTCAACCTGTCATCCCATTTTTTTTGAACTCCCTTTGCATTCACGGCATAATTCCATTCTCCATCTCGTTTAGTATCCCATTCCCACTTGGAAGCGGTATTGATGAGCAGAGGTTCACAATGAGAAGTTGTAATCATGATACCCAGAGAATCGGCTACCAGCTTACTTTCCGGGTGGGAGTAAAAAGCTCCTGTACATTCGTGCATGGCTGGCCCCAGCATGTTACCCTTCAAGCGAAGAATTAATTCACATACCTTGGCGTATGTTTTAGGTCCTATATCTCCTAATTCTTTCTCAAAGGTGTGAGATGCCCATGTCTTTAATCCCCAGTCTTCATCATTGATGAAGAATCCGCGATATTTCACGGTAGGGCTTTTAGAAACTTCCTTGCCTGAAAGCCATACTTCTTTCTTATGTTTTACTGGTACATCTGTCCACCAATAGAATGGTGAAACGCCCATCTTTTCAGAGATGGTAAGCGTACCATAAGCGGTACCTCGCTTGTCGCTACCAGCAACAACCAGTGCTTCGCTGATACCCTTAGCAGGATTCTTTACTACCTGTAGGGTGTATTGCTCCCATCCGCCGCGAATATTTTTCACATCCAGCTTACCTTGTTTTGCCAGCTTGTCAATAAAGGCATTACAGCCTAATGTACCGATTACAATAACCCGGCTTCCGCTAACCTTCTTACCAATGTTAAGGGTTGGTTTCTGTCCAGTTACTCTACTGATATCATCAGCAAACATATTTGCCACTTTCTTCACTACTACGGCTTCTGATGAAGATATGCAAACAGGGGTAGCATTATGTGGTGTGGCTATAGCAAAGGCACCAGTTACTGATTTATTCGAAATCTCAATGTCGGCCATGCCTGGCGTTACAGAAACAATGGCCAAGGAAAAAAGAACAATTGTTTTTAAATACTTCATATCTGTTGTTTATTTGCAACTGAAGTTTCGCAGATAAAACTGTCACCCCAATTAGGAGATGAAACAGAATTATAGCGAGACTTCAGTTTCTATTGTAAAATTATAAACATGGTGTCAAACAAACAGAATTACTGTTATTTATAACCAGGATTCTGCTCTAAGACTGCACCGTTATTTGCCTCTATGGCAGACTGTGGGATAGGCCAAAGTTCATACGTCTTCTGCATACCCAGTCCGTCACCATTGGTCTTTGGATTGGCGTAGTAAGGGTTACATTTCATAACTCTGTCATAGAGTTTACCCATACGCATCAAGGTAAGTCTACGCTTCTCTTCTATGCCCAATTCTCGCATACGTTCATCAAGCAGATAATCTATATCAACCTTAGAAGCATCTACTGCTTTGGCATGAGCACGTGCTCTTACAACATTGATGTCGGCAGCAGCCTTGTCTTTCTCTCCCAACCCGATATAAGCTTCCGCACGAAGCAGATAAGTCTCCGAAAGACGGAACATATATTGATCTACATACGTTGTACCAGCAATGCTTTTCAGCAATAAGCTAGATGCGTCCTGGTAAAGCTCTGCTGGATGGTTGAATGGCGTGGTAGCCTTCGTCTGATAAGCAAAGAGATATCTGCCAGGAATCTCTGTACTGTTTCCTTGCCCAACGATAAGACCTGCAGGTGGATTGTCAACATCTATAGTATCGATGCCGGTGGCTGCCTTGAAAGAACTGTTGTTGACTGGGAATTTTCTTACAAAGTTGTAATTCGAGTTACGGATGTCTCCACTGAAATCATCCTCCCAAATCTTATTTGAAAAATACTTGGTAGAAATACCCCATCCAATACCACGTCCTCCGGTATAATCTCCTATCGGCCAATTGAAAGGAGAAAGTTTTTTGCCATCAACCGTGAGCTTGACATCTCTAGTCATTGGTACAAAATGACGTTCCAGCATATAGTTACCTGTGAGTTTCAGAGTAGCCGTAGAGCTACCACCGCCCGGAACATTGGTTTCAAACTGAATAACCCAGATTCCTTCCGTATTGCCTGCACTTCGATTCTGGTTGTTTCTACGAAACAGATCCCAATAGACATCACCCTGTTCATTCATTCTAGAACCAAAACGCTTCTGCATCAAGGACAGAGAAGGATTTTCAATCACTTTCGTAGCAGCATCTACTGCTTCACGGTTTTTACCTTCTGCAAGGTAAATTTCAGAAAGCAGATGATAGGCTGCAGCAGATGTAATTTCTCCATCCTTAACTGCCTTGATATCTGCAAGATGCTGTGCGGCAAAGAGAACATCTTCTTCTGCCTGGGCAAGCACTTGTTCCTTAGATGCACGGGTGTAGTTGTTTTTCGGTGAAGCAACCTCTTCCAGTTCAATAGGCACACCGCCATAAAGATAAGCAAGTGTGCGGTATGCCATACCACGGAAAAATTTACCCTTTGCCTCAAACTTGATTTTTAAATCTTCATTCAAAGTTGAAGCGATTGCTGAACGGGCTATTACCGTGTTGGCTTCAGCAATAATCTTATAAAGTGCATCCCAGTGGTGGCGAGGAATCGATGATGTTGGATTGTAAGCAGCCAGCATATTGCCATGTCGATTGGCTGTACCTGGTTCCCCGTCATAAACAAGGTCTGTACCATAAATATAGTCCATTGGTTTGTTCTCGTCATAACCATAAAATTCGATTCTGGTCAAATCATACAAGTTATTGACAGACATATTGAAGTCGGACTCTGTTTGAAACGAGTTATCCGAACTCATGAAGTCCTTGGGTGTTTCCTGCAGGAAACTGCTTTCATTGCAGGAAGCAAGGCTCAATGCTACAAATAAATATATTATCTTCTTCATTTTCATCTGATTTTAAAGTGTTAAGTTCAATCCGAAAGAGAAACTTCTTAAAACAGGACGTCCTCCATATCCGCTTCCAGCCTCAGGGTCCCAACCCTTCCATTTTGTAATGGTGATCAGGTTTTTACCGCTGAAGAACAAGCTGAGATTTTCCAAACCAATGGTGTTGATCCATATTTTTGGCAAGGAATAGTTTAATGATACATCCTGCAAGCGTACAAAATTACGGCTTTGATAGCGCGTTCCACCTATACTGCCACCCTGTATTGAGCGTGAGTAAGTTGCATTAGGATTGTTTGGTGACCAATAATCCTTTGCCAGTTCACTCATACGGTTCCATCTGCGGGCATTGGTATCGCCTCGTACCAACGTCTCGTTGTTAGCCTGCAAATATCCATGGCGTCCTCCTTGAATAGAATTAATGAAGAAACTCAGATTGAAAGCCTTGTATCTCAAGTTGTTGAGGATACCAAAACGGTAAGCAGGTAACTTCTTGCCAAGAATTACCCTGTCATTTACTGTAATTTCTCCATCCTCATCAGTATCCACAATACGATAGTTGCCAGGATGATAACCTTTAGGAATATCATCGTCCAACTGCCAGATTCCATCTATCTTGTAATTGTAAATAGACTGAAGACTCTTACCAATGAAGAGATTGCTTGCCACAAGGTCATCTTCCTTACCATCACCATCGCTGTCGATTCCTGTCAACGAGATGATTTTATTGGAATTGGAAGAGATGTTGAACGTGGTACTCCATTCAAAGTCCTTACTTACGATATTGCGTGATGTAATGGTGAATTCTATACCTTTATTACGTAACTTACCAATGTTAGAGCTGATGCTGCCAAATCCGGTAATGGTTGGGATTGCCAAATCGTAGAGCAAGTCGCGGGTTGTATTGCTATACACGTCGATGGTACCATTGATACGGCTATTGAAGAAGGCAAAATCCAGCCCGAAATTGACACCTTCTGTTTTTTCCCATTTCAAGTTGTTATTGCCCATGGTTGATACCTTCTGTCCAATTTCTGTTATTCCACCATCACCAAAGACATAGGATGGTGTAGTGCTGACCTTGGATAAAGATTTATATCTAGAGGTCTGGTTTCCACTGATACCCCATCCGCCTCTTAACTTCAATTGGTCTATCCAACCCACATGGAAGAATTTTTCTTGGTTGATATTCCAGGCAAGGGCTACAGAAGGGAAGATGGCAAACTTATTGTTCTTTGCAAAACCGGAATAGCCATCACGGCGAACAGTGGCAGTGAACAGATAACGATTATCATACTTATAATTGATACGTCCCATCTGATAGAGTAAGGCTTCATCCCATGCTCCAGATGTGGTATACTGGTTCGTTCCCAAACTCAGATTATGATAGCCCAAGGTGAGTCGGGTAAAGTTCTGAGCATCTGCCTTAGTATTGTCATATTTACGTTCACTTGCACCATACAGCAAGGTTGCACCGATGCTATGCTTGCCAAATTCACCATTATAGTTGAGAATGTTATCTACTGTATAGTCATAATACTCAGCATGACTTTTATAGGCATCTCCTGTAAGGCTGGCACCATATTGGCTTGCAAAGTAATGATTGTCAATACGATAGTTGTTACCATAGTTGATACGATAGCTTAAACCTTTGATTGGCAACTTGATTTCTGCAAACGCATTGGCAAAGAAATAGTTGTGGCGCTCCTTGTCCTTTACATTAGAACCCATCAGAGGATTCTCGTCCAATGTCTGGAATGGGTAAGGCTTGATATCACCATTCTCATCGTATGGTGATATGAGTGGACTTTCGGTCATCAATCCCCAGAGACTTGGTTCTGCACCATCCTGATTGACAAAGGACGCAAATGTCTGGATACCAAACTTCATCCATTTTGTTGGTATAATATCCAGGTTGATGCGAAGACTATTACGCTTGAAGTCATCATTCTTGATAAATCCAGACTGGTCAGTATTCTCATAAGAGAAAAGATAAGCCATTTTATCAGTACCACCCGATGCACTCAGACGGTTTTCAAAGATATGGCCGGTTTGGGTTCCAGCTTCCCACCAGTCATAGTCTGTAGCCGAAATACCATCTGGCTGCGTACTGTCAAGCATAGGAGAATCTGGAAGATAATCAGCTACATTGAAGTCTGGATTCGGTGTAGTGTAGTCAGGTCCCATATAAGCCTTGTCATACCAGAACTCCTTGGTAAACTCCAGGTATTCCGAACGGTTCATTGGGTGCAGGTTCTTGGTAGGATTAGAGAAGGTATAGGAAGAAGAGAAATTGATTCTGGTTTTACCTTCCTTGCCTCTCTTGGTTGTAATCAAGAGTACGCCATTTGCTGCCTGAGCACCATAAACAGCTGTCGCACTGGCATCTTTCAATACATCTATAGAAGCAATATCACTAGGATTGATGGAGGATAGAGAGCTGGTATAGATGATACCATCCAATACAATCAGAACACTACTGTTTCCTGAAATGGTATTCTCACCTCTTATAGAAATGTTAGGAGTAGTTCCTGCTGTCGTAGTCTGGCCGATATTCAAACCTGGTACTGTACCTTGCAAAGCTTGAGCGATGTTGGTATTAGGAGCATTCTCAAAATCCTTGAGATTCGCACTTGCCACAGAACCTGTCAAATCAGATTTTTTCATCGTACCATAACCAACCACTACAACTTCAGACAAAGAAGCAACATCCTCCTTCAGATTTACAGTGATAGGCTTGGAAGAATGTGGTTTGATAATTTGTGTAGTATAACCAATGTAGGAGATTTCCAACTGCGAATTGGGATTGACGTCAAATGCGAAATTACCATCCAAATCAGTAACGCAGCCATTTGACTGGCCCTTTTCCTTAATGGTTGCTCCTATGATCGGTTCGCCGTTTGTGTCAAGAATCTTTCCACTAACATGCGTCTTTGCCATTCCGGCAAGAGAATTTGTTTTGATAAATTTCTGTGAAGATGCATTCTTATGTGACAGGACAATATTCTTGCCCTTTATCTCATAGTTTACATTCTGTTCTGAGATAATCTGCTCTATTGCCTGAGATAGACTGGTGGCATTCACATTAATCTTCTTGTTGAGATTAAGATCAGAAGACACATAAACAAAAGAGTATCCACTCTGCTGCTTGAGTATTGTCATTGCTTTTTTTACCGACACATTTCGAACATTCAAGTTGACCGCCTGACCAAACATAGTCAGTTGTGCCGAAAGAGCTAATGACACGAGGATAGCTTTTCTTAGGTTCATAATAAATACTAATTAATGTTATTAAACTTATTGTTAGTTGTCTGTCTGAGGATAATACCGTATATTTGCATTGTCCTCTTCGATGTTGTATGTTAACGAGTCAGAGAATAAGGACATTTTGAGCAGAAAGATGTAGGCTATCTTTCTGCTTTTATTTTTATCTTTATTCTTTGAGATGATGTTACGCCCTTACAGGTGCTGCTCTTGTTTTTTTCATTTTAAGCCATTGATAATTAAGTTATTATTGTTACTTATAGGAATATGGACATTTCAATTCCTATTTTAATAAATTGTCACGGTTCTGCCTTTGATCTGATAATGAAGATGCCCTGTTGCAGCCAGTGCGTCTAACACTTCATGAAGACTCTGTTCCTGTCTTACAAAATCTCCATTGAATCGATACTTGCCAATAGCCTTGCTTCTTATGTGCACAGTTACATTATAACTCCGCTCTATGCGCTTGGCTATTTCATCGAGTGTAGCATTATCAAAAGTAATCAATCCTTGCGTCCATTGACTGACCATATTGATTTCACACTCTTCTGTCGTCATCTTACCGCTCTTCTTGTCAAGAATAACCTTTTGCCCGGGAACCATGAGCTGTGAGTTGCCCGTATTCGTCAGGTTGTCAAGCTTCACACTTCCCTTGTCCAAAATAACTTCGGCTTCTTTATCGTCCGGATAATCGCGGAAATTAAACTGAGTACCCAGCACATTTACTCGCAAGTTCTGAGAGCTGACACTGAAAGGCAATTTCTCATTGTGTTTAACCTCAAAATAGCCTTCTCCACTCATCGCTACAGTTCTATCATTAAGACCGTAGCCTTGGGAATAGGTAAGTCTTGAACCGGAATTAAGCCACACTATCGTACCATCTGGTAATAATGCCTTTGTACGGGAACCCAAAGGAGCTTCTACCTGTATATCCGCAAAAGAGTTGCTCACATTGTGCTTGCCCTGGTGATAAGCAAAGAAAGTCATGATGCATACCAGCGCCAGCATGGCTGCATAGCCTGCGCATTTCTTCCATCTAAACAAATCCTTAAGATAGCTGTTCTTGTCTTCCTGCGCCATTGCAACTCTTTCCCGGAAAACACGAAAGGCTTCCTGTTTATTATATTTTTGAAGTAATGCAGAATCAACAGACGAGAACCAGATTTCCTGCTTCTCATGAAAATATCTTTCGTTCTGGGGAGATATGGAAATCCATGCCCGCAGTTCTGCGAGTGAATTCTCATCCAACTCTCCGCAAAGAAACTGAATGATCAAATCATCTATATGTTCATTTACCTGTTTCATATTATGCTCTTATATTTAGGTGACAAAAATTAAAAACGTTGGGGTAGTCAATTTGCAATAAAAATGAAGAAAAATCCCAATAAATATTTATGTAGGTCTTCTTGAAGCAATGCCAATGCCCGCTTCATGTGATATTTCACGGTGTTGATGGATATGCCGAGTTCATTGGCTATTTCCTGGTTTTTCTTCCCATCAAACCTGCTCATGCAAAATACTCTTCTGCATTCTTCCGGCAATCTCTCTATTGCTTCTGATATTTTGTCTTCCAATTCTTCTGACAGCAATCTACCTAACGGATAATCATCACTTTGGATATACTTTACTAGAGGTAAATCTGTTATGTTACCTTTGTCTACCTTAATTCCGCAACACTATAATTTAACTTTATTTATAAGTTCCTGAGCAACAAAAAGTTGCCCAGGATTTTGCCATGTCAGAATTTTCACTTATCTTAGTGTTGCAAAAAGAAAACAAGCAAAACTCTAATATGACATGGCAAAAATACAAATTAAATCTGAGAAACTCACACCTTTTGGAGGAATTTTTTCAATCATGGAGAAATTTGACTCCATGCTTTCACCCGTTATCGACTCAACACTGGGTCAGAGATGCAGCAGTATCTTCGGATATCAGTTCAGCGAGATAGTCCGTTCGCTGATGAGCGTTTATTTCTGTGGCGGCTCATGCGTGGAAGATGTAACGTCACAACTGATGCGCCATCTCTCGTATCATCCTACCCTTCGTACATGCAGCTCTGATACCATCCTCAGAGCCATCAAGGAACTGACACAGGAAAACATCTCCTATACTTCCGACCAAGGCAAGACCTATGATTTCAATACTGCAGACAAACTCAACACATTGCTTATAAACGCTTTGGTTTCTACAGGCGAGTTGAAGGAAATTGAGGAATACGATGTTGACTTTGACCATCAGTTCCTTGAAACGGAGAAGTATGATGCAAAACCGACCTACAAAAAGTTCCTCGGCTACAGGCCTGGCGTATATGTTATCGGTGACAAGATAGTCTATATCGAGAACAGCGATGGTAACACGAATGTGCGTTTTCATCAGGCAGACACCCATAAGAGATTCTTCGCTCTTCTGGAATCCCAGAACATCCGTGTAAATCGCTTCAGGGCAGACTGCGGTTCCTGCTCGAAGGAAATCGTCAGTGAGATAGAGAAGCATTGCAAACATTTCTACATCCGTGCCAACCGATGCAGTTCGCTCTACAATGACATCTTTGCTCTGAGAGGATGGAAGACGGAGGAGATTAACGGCATCCAGTTCGAACTCAATTCCATTCTCGTTGAGAAATGGGAAGGCAAGTGCTATCGTCTTGTCATCCAGAGACAAAGACGCAACAGTGGCGACCTTGACCTGTGGGAAGGCGAATACACTTACCGTTGTATTCTGACCAACGATTACAAGTCATCGACAAGGGACATTGTTGAATTCTA
>ERZ869991.194-NODE-194-length-19929-cov-11.718517_pt1 | contig 19929 bp, 18 predicted proteins | sample MGYA00520862_ERZ869991 | MGnify/ENA primary metagenome ERZ869991 (study PRJEB32232, sample SAMN07284978) | human gut metagenome | biome: human-associated habitat; material: feces | host: Homo sapiens | place: Tanzania | collected 2014-08-11 ...
GACTACGTGCGTAGCACCGCTCGCAATGACGTGAAATGTCATGCTGAGGACAACAGTCCGAAGTATCGCATGGTTGGAAATGATGTTGGGCTAAAAAGCCCAACCCACAGAAGCTTCAAATTTTGGTATAGAGATTTTTGTTCGTCATTGCGAGCGAATGCGAAGCAATCCAGAGAAACAGTCATTACGAGGAGCGATAAGCGACGTAGTAATCTCATTCATATCGAAAAAGATGAGATTGCGACGTTCCGTTGCACTCCACTCGCAATGACAGATAAAAGATTGCGTAACAAGTGCGCAATTGTCTGCGATTTGTTCCCTCGCCCATTTGGGGAGAGGGTTAGGGAGAGGGGCTACTTAGCTGCTTTTACATTAGCCGAAGTTCTTATCACTCTCGGTATCATTGGAGTTGTTGCAGCAATGACTATGCCGACGTTGATTAATAATATCAATAACAAAGCAAATATTAATAAATTAAAAAGGGAGTATTCTCTTTTTCAGCAGGCATTTCAACAAATTGCAGCAGATAATGATTTGGAATTTAAAAATGCTGTAGCAGATTGCCCAGATAGTACAAAGCACGCTTGTTTAAAAGATATTTTTAAATCGAAATTAAAAACAGTTGCAGATTGTGATAGTAATGATGGTGACAATTTAGGTAAATGTTTTGTGCAAGATAAGGATGCCAAAAAGTTAAATGGAGAGGCAGTTCCATTGAGTGCTGGTTATTTTAACCAAAACACAACTTCCGGTTTGGTTTTGGACGATGGAGCATCTGCTGCAATATGGTTGGATGCAATGGATTGTACAAACGCTCTTAGCAGTGTAAAACAACGTTGTGGTTGGTTTGTTATTGATGTAAATGGCCCTCAAAAAAGACCTAATACATGGGGAAAGGATTTGTTTTTGTTTTTTCTTTACGCAGATCAAATAATGCCAGCTGATGAAAATACAACGGATTATGCCAATTACAGGGATGATTGTGAAACCGGTACAAACTATGGTTTGACTTGCGCAAGTAAGTATTTATTTAAGTAATTAAGAGAAAATCGTATTTGTAAAAAATGTTTATAAAATTAAACCAAAATCTTAACTTCACCAACTTTTTGGTTGTGCAAAGTTTTAATGTCCAAATCCATTGGAATATCTGCCCAACGCAAATTTTTTAATGTTTGACAAACAACTAATTCTCTTGCTTTCATATCGCAATCAGAAATTTTTACGACAAAAGCTTCTTCGGACTTTGTATTAACAACGATACACAAGCCACCTGCGCCAACTTTTGCAACAATGTTTTGAGAATTTTCGATAATTTTTGTATCAGTTCTGTCTTCGCCTCCGATAATGTACGGGTGGTTTAAGAACGCATTTTTGATTTTTTCATATTTGGGATTGCAAAACAAGTTCAAATACCCATGCAACATATTAGTTAATGGCATTGAAACAATCGGAACTCCGCAACCATCAGTCGTTATGGGATATTCTTTAGGAACTTTACACAATTCGTAAATTTTTGATTTGATAGCTTTTTGTAAAGGATGTTCCGGGCTGTCATATGTTGCCAAATCCCATTCTTTCATCTTACACAAACCTAACATCATAACGTGTTTGCCTGAACAATTGTTTTGCAAAGGATGTTCAGATAAACCGTTTAATATCATTTTTGTTTGTTCGGTTTTTGATAAAGGTTTGTGTAATCCGCATTTTAAGTAGCTTTCATCTAATCCTATTTTTTTTAGAAGATGTTCGGCTGTTTTAACATGGATTTCTTCGCCAGCGTGGGATGCGCAACAAATTGCGATTTCTTCTTCAGTCATTTCATAGAATTTATCCATCCCATAATCTATTAAAAGGCTTGCTTGTAACGGTTTTGCACAGGAACGGAGGTAAAATGGATAGTTTTTTGCATCTCCTGTAAAATCAAATGCTTTATTTTTGTTTGCAAGTACGATAAAGCCATAATGTTCTTGATCTACAAGTCCATCTCGTTCATATTCTATTAATAATTCCGGTTCTGTGTTATTGTTGACCATTTCTCTTTACCAATTCTAATAATTGAAGCATTTTGCGTTTAAGTTTAAGATTTTCGTCTTTAAGTTTTGCAATTTCCTCTTCATACTTTTGGTTTTCGTTAGAGAAAGTTGTTTCCGGTTTTGGAACAGTATTATAGTCAAGAATAAAACGTTTTTTGGCTTCTTCTTTCAATTGAAGAACTGCTTTCAAATCTCCTTCTGAAACATAACCTAATTGAACAAGAATTTCTCCAAATTTTTTCGGATCATCTGAACTTTCTTCATCTCTGTGGGCAAGAATTGCTTTTTGTAATTGGTCTACGGTTAAAGTTCCTTTTTGTTTGAAATATTCGCCAACTCTAAATTTTCCTGCAATATAACCAGCCATTGCATGAATTTCTTTAGAGTCAGGAACTTTAATAAAGTTTTGTTCAAGACAAAGTTCATAATATTTTGCAACTTCTTCCATTGACAAGAAAGTATTTACAGAAATTTCAATCATGCTATATTCATTTGCGCAACCTTGAAGGAAATTGTAAATATTGTTGTCAAGTCCGCATTTATGTTCCATCAGTTCTGTTTTACCCTTGAATGTAAGAGTTGGAACAAATGCCGAAAAGATATCTTGTTTGTGATTTCTCAAAAAATCTTCGCAATTATAATCTTGCATTTCTTTTGCGAGTTTCAAATAGATAACTTGTTTAATCCAAAGTGGAATGTTTAAAACTTTTTCCAAAAATAATTCAAAAATGTTCTTTCTCAAATCAACCTCTCAATAAATCCTATGTGTTTTTAATTATAACATACTTATCATTTTTATTCAAGTTCTAAATACTTCTATTTTATCCCCCGAAAGGCGGATTAAAAACTTCTGCTTTGTGGTATTGATTTATATTTGTAAAAATTGTATTATAAAAATACGAAATAGGAGAACTTTATATATGGAAACTGAAATGAAGAAAAAGATTTCAATTGCAGCAATTGCAGGTGTGGGCATACTTACAACAATAAAACTTGCCATTATATATTATAATGCAAACTTTAACCCTTATGCGCTTTCAAGCTTTTGTTCAGTAAACGAATTTATTGATTGTGATGGGATTGCCAAAACTCCGGAAGCACAGTTTTTAGGAATTCCTCTTGCATATTGGGGAATGTTCTATTATGCTTTTGTTTTCTTGATGTTATTTGCGCCAAAACTGAAAAATATAAAATTATTAAAATTTTTGGAAGTATTCAAAAATCCGATGGACTATATTGCATCATTAGGTTTGTTTGCTTTTATAGTTTCAATGGTCTTATTGTCATTGAGTTTGTTTGATATCAAAAAACTTTGTATTCTTTGTGCATTTACATATATTTTAAATCTGGCAATCGGTTGTATTGCAACAGATTTTAAAAATGGAGGTTTTATTCATTCCATTAAACAAAGTGTACAAGATTTTCTTGATGCAATTAAAATTAAAAAATATTTAATCGCTTTTATTGCCGTTATGGCTGTGGCTGTCGGATTTTTAACTTATACAAGAGTTAGTTTTAAGTTTGCTCCACAAGTAAAAAGGCAGATGGAATTTAAGGAGTTCAGACATAAGAAAAATCAATTTGCGGTAAAAGGTAATTTGTTGGGCGATGAAAATGCAAAAGTTACTGTTTATGTATATTCTGATTATCAATGTCCGATTTGCCCAGTTCACAACGTTATGATGCACAAGTTGGCCAAAGAAATGAAGAATATCAAGATTATTCACAAAAATCTGCCACTTGATACAAATTGTAATGCTTATTTACAAGCTCCTTTTCATCAAGGTTCTTGTATAGATGCGCAATATTCTGTTGCAGCGGAAAAACAGGGTAAATTATGGGAAATGAATGAAATCTTATTTGAGAAAAAACCTCAAACCGAAGAAGAAATTCTTAAACTTGTTGCAAACAAAGGTTTTGATACTGATAAATTGCAGGAAGATGCAAATAGTTTAGAAACATTGTCAGAAATTAAAAATGATATTGATTATGCCTATAAACACGGTATTAACGGTACTCCGTCAACAATGATTAATGGAAATGTTTATGTTGGCGTAAAAACTTATAATGAGTTTAAAGATTGGGTAAAAGAGTATGGAGCAGAAGAAAGATAAAATAGTTCTACATGCTTGTTGCGCAATTTGTTCAGGATATCCTGTGTCTTTTTTACAAGATGCAGGATATCAGGTTATAGTATATTTTTATAATCCAAATATTTATCCTGATAATGAATATCAAAAAAGATTAGAGGCAGAAAGAACTTTGTGCAAACATTTCGGGTGTGAATTAGTTGAGGCAGATTATTGCCCAAATGAATTTTATGAGGTGGCAATAGGATTAGAAAACGAGCCGGAACGTGGCAAAAGATGTGATAAGTGTTTTGAACTTCGTTTGAAAAAGGCAGCAGAGTTTGCCAAATCAAGAGGAATTGAAAAATTTACAACTTCAATTGTTATAAGTCCGCACAAAAATTTTCAAAAACTTTCTGAAATCGGAGAAAAAATTGCACAAGATGAAGGTTTAAATTTTCTTGCAATTGATTTTAAAAAGAAAGATGGTTTTTTGAAAACAAATAAAATTTCCCGTGAACTCGAGTTATATAGGCAAAATTACTGCGGTTGTAAATTTAGTTTAAGATAAATCATATATTTACACTATGATTTATCTCAAAAATGTTGTATAATGAGATAAAAAGCTTGATTTGTGGAATAAAATAATTAAAGAGAGAGAAAAAAGGATAAAAGTATGAATAACAAGTTTATTTGGACATTAGCATTATTACTTGCAGCAAGCTCAATGAGTGCGTTTGCAGTTGGAGTTGATAAGTTACAACCTCTTGATGACGCAGCAAGAAGTTCTAGCTATCAAAACGCAGTTAAATCCGATATTCAAAAAGCAAAAGCAAAACAAGATGCAGTTGAAACTTCTCAGTCTGGAGGAAGTGTCGATTTTAATAGTATTAATACTAAAACAGTTTACTACCCGAATGCTACAACTAAAAGTATTGCAGCTAAATACAAAATGGGCAACTATTCAGGTTGTATGCAAGAATGCTATTCTTTGTTAAAAAAACAACCAAATAATGCAATTGCACATTATTATTTAGCAATGGTTTTCACTCATCTTAATATGAAAGATAAAGCGGTTGAAGAATATAATAAAGTTATAAGTATTCATCCAAACCAATATTTGGTTGATTATGCCACAAAAGGGCGAGATTGCTTGACAGATGGACCGGCATGTCATCCGCAAGAACAAAAAGAAGTTGAACAACTTGATGATTTAGATAAATTTATTAGAGCGCCTTATGGCAACGGTTTGTCTCCGGAATTGAATAACGAGGTTCGTCAAAAACAACTTAATAATATTCAAGAAACAATTAACAAAAAAGACAACCTTGAAAATCGAGATATCCAAAGAATTAAAAAATTTGATAGTAACAAAACAGAAGCAGAAGAAACAATTAAAATTGCACAAGTGTCTGATGATGAAGTTTTGAAAGCTATTAATACATTGAAGGAAGCCGGTGTAAATGTTTCTGTGCAAACTTCAGCTACAGAAAATCCTTATGCAGCGATGGCTCAATATCAGGATCCAAGAGTTGCAGAAATGAGTATGTTGTTAGGTAACAATAATAACAATAATAACAATAGTATGATGAATATGATACCTATGTTGATGAGCCAAGCTCAAAAAGGTGAAAATATTGATCCTCGAATTATGCAAACTATGATGATGGATTCTATGATGTCAGGTTTTAATAACTTGAATAATAACAACAATAATAATTACTAATATATGGATTTAGATTACAAAAAAGCTAGAGAAAAATTGTTGACAGGTTTTGTTAAAGACTGTCAGCAATTTTTCATTAAAAATGGATGCGTGTTGGAAGATGCTTATCTTCATTTTCTTCAAGGCGACTTGGAATATGCGAAAAAACAGTTTTCTTTAATAGAAGATGTTAATATCAGAGCGCATTGGGCTTTGTTTGAAATTTCTTTAATAGAAGGCGAAATTCAAGAATATCCGTCATATTTTGAGTTGAGAAATTTCTTAGAAATTGATTTGAATATTTTAATAACTTACTGTATGGGAACTTTTGTTGAAAAAATAATCAGATATTCTGATTTTATGTACACAATTAATCCGGAAGTTCATAAATTTATTGGCAGAGTGTTATATAACAACAATTTGAAAGAACAAGGGATGTTCTTTTTAAATCGTGCAAAAAGTTATTTTTATCATGATCCAGAACTGCATTATCTGTTAGCTTATATTTATTACCAAGACAAAGATTACACAAAAGCTAAAAAATCTGTAGAGGATTGTTTGCATATTTTACCGGACTATTTCCCTGCGAGAAATATGAAGCAAAAATTAAATGAGAATAATTTGTAGATTTTAATTGTTCGTGATACACTTATTTTACAAAAAACTTTAAGTAGGAGAAAATTTTTTATGATTATAATTATGGAGCGTAATGCGACCAAAGTTCAAATACAGCGTGTCATTGATTTTTTGAAAGATAACGGATTTGATATAAGATTTAATCAAGGTCAAGTTCATACCGTAATTGATGCTATAGGCGATAAAACAACTGTTACACCCGGTAGGGTTGCGGCTTTTGACGGGGTAAAAGAAATTAAAGTTATCAGAGAACCTTTTAGATTGGCATCTCGTGATAGAAAACCTGATGATACGGTTATTGAGTTTTCTAATGGAGTAAAAATCGGAGGAAACAATAAACCGGTAATGATGGTTGGACCTTGTTCAGTTGAAGAAGATTATGATGGTTTGTTGCAAACTGCACTTGCGGCGAAAGAAATGGGTTGTGAATTTTTGCGTGGCGGTGCATTCAAACCGAGAACTTCTCCTTATGATTTTCAAGGTTACGGTGAAAAGGCTTTAAAATATTTGAAAAGAGCTAGTGAAGAAACAGGCTTGTTGACAGTTTCAGAAGTTATGGATGCTTCGGATTTGGATATGATGTGCGAATACGTTGATGTTTTGCAAATCGGAGCAAGAAATGTTCAAAACTTCAAACTTTTGCATGCAGTAGGTAGATGTAGAAAACCTGTTATTTTGAAACGTGGTCTGGCAAGCACGATAAGAGAATTTTTGTTGGCAGCAGAACATATTTTGTATAATGGTAACCCTAACGTAATTCTTTGTGAAAGGGGAATTAGAAGTTTTGACAGTGCGTTTACTCGTAACGTTATGGATATTGCATCAATTCCGGTTATCAAAAAATATTCGCATTTACCTATAATTGTTGACCCTAGTCACGGGACAGGACAAAGATATTTGATTGAGCCTATGGCAAAAGCAGGGTTGGTTGTAGGTGCTGATGGTGTGATGATGGAAATTCACCACGATCCGGAAAATGCTTTGTCTGATGGAAAACAAAGTTTGCCATTGCCTATGTTTAAAGAGGTTATGGGTAGAATTAACAAGTTTAATGAAAGTTTGCACTACGAAAAAACTTGTTTATCGGCAAATGTAGAATAGATGCACAGAGGCTTGGAGGCGTAGTCGTTATCAAAGGCAGTTAAGATAGTAGTATTTTATCTCGCCCCTTGAGGGAGAGAAGAAATTTCTTAGCGAATATTATGAGCTTAGAAATTTCAGAGAGGGGTAAAATTAATTGTAAATAAAAGATTGTCTTGCGCAGACGGAGGATTTTTTTTATGGAAAAATGTTTTTCCTCACGGGGTAGCACCCATCCCAACCTTCCCTCATTAGGGAAGAAAATTAACTACTTTACAAAAACGCAAAAGATATTATATAATTCAACTATAAAAGGAGAATTATTATGACAAAAATAGCAATCGGTTCTGATCACGGCGGTTTTGAATATAAATCAAAAATTATTGATTATCTAAAAAGTCACAACTTTGAATATGAAGATATGGGAACTTACGACACAAATTCTTGCGACTATCCGATAATTGCAAAAAAAGTTGCACAAAAAGTTGTTGATGGAGATGCAGACAAAGGTATTTTAATTTGCGGAACAGGAATTGGAATGTCAATTGCGGCAAACAAAGTTAAAGGAATTAGGGCGGCACTATGTTCTGATACATTCTCAGCCAGAGCAACAAGAGCGCACAACAATTCAAATATTTTATGTTTAGGTCAACGTGCAATTGGAGAATGCCTAGCACTCGATATCGTTGATGTTTGGTTACATACAGAGTTTGAAGGTGGCAGACATCAAAGAAGAATTGATGAAATCGAATAGATAACACTGTTTCCATATCGGGATAGCACCCCATCCCAACCTTCACTCATTAGGGAAGGAGCTAAAATAAAAAACTGATTTGCAAATCTTCAAAAAATATGCTAAAATTATCTAACAAAGGAAAAAATTATGGCAGAAATTGATTCAAAAAAACTAGCTTGCGTAATTGCAAGAACCCTTGATGAAAAGTTGGGTAAAGAAATTACAATATTGAATATTAGCAATGTGTCATCATTAGCAGACTATTTCGTAATCGTTACAGGCGATTCAACACCACAAGTAAAAGCATTGATGAACAACACTAAAGAACGAATTAAAGAATTGTTTTCACGTTCTCCAGTAAGAATGGAAAATGACATTAAAAATCGTTGGAATTTACTTGATTACGGCGATGTTGTCGTGCATATTCTTCACAAAGAAGAACGTGAAACTTATGCAATAGAAAAATTCTGGAGCCACGCATTCAGCATTCCGGAAAACGAATGGAAAGCAGTTTCAGAAGAATACAAAACTTTTTAATAACGTAATTGGCTTCACCCCCCGTGAGGCCTTTTCTTTTAACGGTTACATTTCGTCATACTATTGCAAAATCCGAAAAATAGGGTAAAATTAAGAAGAGATAACCATATAAAAGGTGAAAAATAATGAACAGAGAAGAAATAAACAACAAAATTAACGAATTAACTTTAGCTATGGCTAAAGATCCGCAAAACATAGAAAACTACCACAGATTGTCTGAATTATATATTCAAATTGAAGACTATGACAAAGTTATGTCTGTATTGGATAGCCTTTTGGCAATCAAACCGGATGATGTACAAGCATTGGTTGGAATGGGTACAATGTGGTTTTATGAAAAAGATTTTAGAAAATCTCTTTCTTACTACAACAAAGCTCTTGTTGTTAACCCTAAGAATTACCTAATTTATTACAACATGGGTAATGTTTTTGCGGAATGGAAAAACTTCTCAAAAGCTCTATTTTATTACAACAGAGCAATAGATTTGAACTCTACAAACCCTGAAATCTACAACGCAATTGCGCTTTTATATCAAGATAACGAAGATTATATTGAATCAAAAGCATACTACGAGAAGGCTTTATCTCTTGATCCTGAAAATCTTACTGCTTTGATTGATATGGGAAATGTTTGTTTCAAGTTGTTTGATTATGAAACCGCTTTAACTCTTTATAAAAAAGTTTTTGTACTTAATCCGAACAACAAAATCGTAGCAATTTGTATCGGAAACACTTTAACTCTAATGAGAGAGCGTGAAAAAGCTTACAATTACTTTGAAAAAGCTTTAAAAATGGAAGGTGATAACTACAAAGCTTACATTTGTTACGCAATCGCACTTTCTGAATTTGGTGAATACGATATGGCAGTCGCAATGTATGAAAAAGCACAAAGCGTTAAGCCTGCTGAAATTGAAGCTCAAGTATTACGTGCAAATCTTTACACAAACTTTAACCACCTTGATAAAGCTATGGAACTTTATAAAGAGGCTATCAGATTAAAACCGAATAGCGCACTTACGTATATGTTGTTAGGCAATGCTCATTACCTTAAAGGCGAGGTTGAGCAAGCTATAGCATCATACAGAGCATCTATCAATATTTCACCAGAAAACGATGAATATAGACTTGTTTATACTCAGGTATTAGATGAATATATTGATAAAAAGAGAAATGGAGAAGCTGTTTAAAAATGAGAGAAAACACCCCGTATTTAATTGAAAGACTAGTTGCAGCATTATCATATTTGACAATGGGAATGGTTGGCTTTGTTTGGCTAATAATCGGATTGTTCACCAAAGCAAGTCTAAAACCGTTTTTAAAATACCATATATTTCAATCTATATTTATTTCATTAGGCTTTGCGGTAATTTCAATTTTTGTCGGATGGGTTTCAAACATTTTAAGCTTTATTCCACTTATCAACAAACTCGTTGCCCAGATAAATTTCTTGCTAAATATGCCTCTAATATTTGATTATTCATTATTACAAACATTAATTTACGCATTTTTAATTTATCTTGCAGGCACGTCGTTTATCGGGAAATACAGTTATATTCCTTACGTTTCTGATATAATTGACCAAAACGTAAGATAACAAACAAATATAGTAAAAAGAAAGCCCTTTTAGAGGGCTTTTTTAAGATGTGGTCACTTATGTTATGAAAAGAATTATGAAATAAGAAATTTTAAGTTCTGTTTGTTTTGGATAATACAAGCGCATTAGATAATGGAATACCACCTTTTTGTTGAGGGTGATTGACGACATTTCCATTAACATACATTACTGTTGAACCACCGCCATCAAGGTTAATAGCACCTACGCAACCTATAGACTGCATAAAACGTGCAAGTTCATTCAATGTCATTCCGATAGAACTTCCTTCTCTGCCGTCAACTGCAACAAGAATTAAGTTATTGTCTGCAGTATAACCGATTGCAGTACGAGGATTTCTACCTCCAATTGCACCTAGCTTTTGAGCAGTCATATCAACAAATATTTCGCCATTTTTTACCAAATATGGTCCACCACTAATTATATGTTTAACACCTTTCCAGTCAGGGTTTGTATTTACTACTAATTCAGAATCTTTTTTATCCAACAATGGGTACAACATTGATTTAGGCCCAGAAATAACATAACCATTTTGCGGAATTTCAAGAGGATTTGCAGATGTTTTAACAATTTTATTATCAACAACTTGTAAACCCGTTCCATATTGAGGGGCTTGTGGAGCGTATTTTCCCCATTCAGGAGTATAGACAAGAACATAAGTTGATAACATTCTTGGTTGGTTGATATTGTTAACTTTAACAATTTTTCCGCTACCTTTGATTGTTGCATTCAACTGAACTCTTGCAATATCAAATCTCTGCAAAGAGCCATCTTCAAATATACCAAAAGCAACTCTATCATAAATCGGTCCTGTGTACATTTTTTTATTAATCATCAAAGTTCCAAGAGGAACACCCGTTTGCGGTTTAAAATAAGTACCGTTAATTGCTGCTATAGCATTGTTATTTTTCGCAATTGTAGTTATTGTCCTTCTACTTTTTAAAGTTGAGCCGGAAGAAAGCGCCGGCGTTAACTCTATGTTTTTGGCAAGTTTCATATTAGCTTCTACAACATTAATTCTAACCGGTTTGCCATTATAATATTTTGTAAGTTTAATATGCTTTACCCCGCCGGTTACATCAACTATGGTAGCTTTCGGGTATTTATTCCGAACCATTGTATCAAAATTTTTCTGCCGAATTTCAGGTGAAAACTCATTAAGAATTTTCATCTTTAATTGACCTGTATCAAAGTCGGGGGCTGTCACCTGTGCAACTTTAGTACTCCCAGCATGAATAGGCAAAAGCCCCTGACACAAAACTAAAACCCCAATTATTGAAAGATTAATTATAATATCAGCAATCTTTCTCAATTCATAATTTTCAGCAGTATTAAAAATCAACGTATCCATAATGTCACCTCAACTTTGAGTAACGGATACCTTTTTGATTTAAGAGTGGGGTGGGGAGTAACACTCATCGGAAACCTGATTAATTTTTATGATAAATTGTTTTTCAGGATCTTCCTACTACTATTGTAACATATTTTAACACATCTCGCAAGTGGCTACAACCCCTAAATAGCAAAGATTTTACAAAACTAAATAAGGGTAAATTTACACTTTTTAACAATTTTATTAGTCAATATCCACAGGTTCTCGCTGGATTTTATCAATCGCCTCACGTGCAGTAAAGACAAGACTTTCAGGAACATTATCAATAGTTGTAAACTGTCTTAAAACATCCACAACCCTTTTGAAAGATCTGACAATATCACCTTCACCCATATCAATCTGTTCTATAATTGTTTCCCACTCTGCACCTTCAACCCATAATTCAATTAGAGATGAAAAGTATGGATTTATATACATTGGAGCTTCTACAGTGTATTTATTTTGAACCTTTTCAACTTTTCTACGAATATTTCTGATCAGATTAAGTGTCTTTCTTACAGGTTCTGATATTGGTAAGTAAGGAATATCAATTCTTAAATCCTCAGTTGTAATAGCACAAACTACTGCAGCCAATTGTGCCGGCGTAAGATTTTCCAAAACATTGGAAAATATAATCTGAGCAATAAACAATTCGTTTTCTGAACGTATTTGTGAGGTCGTTATTCCGTTTTCTGTCGGATAATCATCTCTTAAATAGCCAAAGTCGATTAAAACGCTTCTGTGGGCTAAGAACTTGTTCCAAAAGATATCCCGTTGACGCTCTATTTCTTTTTCTAACTTTTTAGAACGAACTGAAAAACGCTCCAAAACCTCAATATTTTTAGAGTGCTTTTTGTATAATTTACAATTGTCGCACTGAAAGCCGTGCATTTTTTCAAGTAAAGCTTTGGTTTCTCTACCAAACTGAACCGCTTCCGGTGACAACGGGCGATTTTTAGAACGTTCTTGTTTACAGATTTTTTTATAAGTTTGCCTATTTTGAACATAAATATGACGAATTTTATCATATTCAGCCAATTTGTCATCACACAATTTATAAGGACAGACAAATTCTCTTGATTTCATTTCTCCTTCAATCTGTTTTTGAGCCAACAACAATGGTTGCAAACGACTTCCAGATGAAAAATAACCAAAACTTTTCAATATCAGTTCTTTTGCCTCATCCAAACTAAACCTTTGTAACAAATTCAAAACCATTGAATATGACGGAGAAAAACGACTTTCAAGCGGATTTGCATCACTCAAAACAAGTTCTGCAACTTCTTCAGGTGTTTGGAATTGAGTACCAACAATTGTTACATAACCAACTTCGTCCATTCCACGACGACCAGCACGACCTGACATTTGCAAAAATTCACTTGCGGTTAACATTCTATGTCCGGAATCTGTTCTTTTACTAGTTGAACTTATAACAGTAGAACGAGCAGGCATGTTTATTCCAGCAGCAAGAGTTTCTGTCGCAAATACAACTTTTATCAAGCCTTTTTGAAACAATTTTTCAACAAGAATTTTCCAAGCAGGTAAAAGCCCAGCATGGTGCGATGCAACACCACATAAAAGATATTCAATGTGTTTATTGTTGTAAAGATGCGGATTTTCTGCAATAAATTCGTCGATAAATTGTCTGATTTGTGCTTTTTCACCTCTCGTTACCAAATCCAAAGAGGCACATTTTTCCATTTGCTCATCACATTTTTTGCGAGAAAATGTAAAATAAATCGCAGGAAGCATGTCATTTTCTTGTAAATTTCGAATAATTTCTTTTACATAAGACTTTTTATTTTGGAATTTCTTTCCAAAAACTCTTTTTTCCGGTTTAATTTTTTTATTAAGTTGCCCACTCGGGGTTAACAAAGGCAACAATTTTGTTGGTTGAGAACTGTCGAAATAAAAGAATTTCAACGGAACTGGTCTGAAATCAGTATCAACTAATTCTGTTTTAGAATGAACTGTGTTAATCCAATCTGTCAATTCTTGCGCATTTGCAACAGTTGCAGAAAGTGCAATAATTTGAACATTTGTAGGACAGTAAATTATACTTTCTTCCCAAACCGTACCTCTCTGCTCATCATTCATATAATGCACTTCGTCTAACACAACATATTTAACATCTTTCATATTATCTGTTACAGAGCCAAAATTCGTACCATAAAGCATATTACGAAAAACTTCTGTCGTCATAATAACGATTTGCGCATTACGATTTATAGAAGTATCTCCGGTTAAAAGTCCAACTTTATCATGCCCATATTTTTCACCAAAATCATAGTATTTTTGGTTAGAAAGAGCTTTTAAAGGAGTTGTATAAAAAATTCTCGTACCATTTTTCAAAGCATTATTAATCGCATGTTCTGCAATAACAGTTTTACCTGCACCTGTCGGAGCACAAACAACAACGCTTTTTCCTTCATCAATAAAATTACAAGCCTCTTTTTGAAAATCATCCAGTTCAAACGGGAATTCTGACATCTTTACTCCTTAAAAACTATTATTTCAATACTATTATGCCCTAAAAAGTAAGATTTGTAAAATATGTTGCAATTTGTTTTCCAAAACTAGCAAAAAAATTTTTTATGGTTTTTCAAACAAAAAAAAGGAGAAAATTTATGCAAATCAACCAATCTTACAACCGCTCACATCAACAAAGCTTTGGAGCTTTTCACATACACGCCGGAGTAAAAGAAGCTTTACAAAAAAGAGCATCAGCAACTGATATTGAAGAAATTGCAAAGTTAATTACAGAACAAAAACTTAACAAAAATGTAGATATAACTTTATATACAACAAAATCAACAAAATTAGGGGCAAATATTTTCCCAAAAGATTTCAAAACTTCAGTTGCTACAAAACAACCTCAAGAAGGTTTGTTTTACAGATTAAGAAGTCCGCTAAAATTTATTAAATCAATATGCAAAAAAGCAGACAAAATGTCTGAAAATATAGAACTTGAAAACACTAAAAGACAAGCATTGAGCAACATTGAATAAAAAATGATATTTATACAAAAAAAATACCGTTCACTTTATATGAGCGGTATTTTTTAATTATTGTCTTTATTGTTTATATTTTATCAAATCCTGTATATTTTCTAAGAACTTCAGGAATTATGATTGTACCATCTTCTTGTTGATAGTTTTCAACAATAGCCGCAAATGTTCTACCAACTGCAAGACCAGAACCGTTGATTGTGTGAACAAATTGGGTTTTACCTGTTTCTTTATCTCTATATCGAATATTTGCACGTCTTGCTTGATAATCACCATAATTTGAACAACTTGAGATTTCCTTGTAAGTACCATAAGAAGGCATCCAAACTTCCAAGTCCCAACATTTGTTAGCAGAAAAGCCAATATCTCCTGTTGACAAAGCTTCTCTACGATATGGAAGTTCTAACATTTGAAGCATTTTTTCAGCATCTTCTGTTAATTTTTCGTGTTCATCTTTACTTGTTTGAGGAGTACAAAGTTTTACAAGTTCAACTTTATTAAACTGGTGAACTCTGATTAAACCTCTTGTATCACGACCTGCAGAACCGGATTCTCTTCTAAAGCATGGAGTGTAAGCTGTCATATATTTTGGCAAATCATCTTCTGATAAAATTTCACCTGCATAAATGTTAGTTACAGGAACTTCTGCTGTCGGAATTAAGTACAAATCTTCGTTTTCACATTTGTACATATCCTCTTTAAATTTTGGAAGTTGCCCAGTACCTGTCATTGTTGCTGAATTTGCCATAAACGGAGGTAATATTTCTTCATATCCTTGTTTTTCTGTATGATAATCAAGAAAGAAGTTGATAATAGCACGTTCTAGGCGAGAGCCTTTTCCTCTATATAGAATAAATCTACTTTGAGAAAGTTTTACACCACGTTCAAAATCAACAAGATTTTTTTCTTCGCACAAATCCCAGTGAGCTTTAAATTCAAAATCGAATTTTCTAGGTTCACCCCATTTGTAAACTTCAACATTATCATCTTCTGACAAGCCTATTGGAGTAGTTTCATCTGGAATATTTGGAATATGCAACAAAATATCTCTTTGTTTTTCATCCAATTCAGATTGTTTTTCTTCCAACGCTTTGATATCATCACCGAGTTTACGAACTTCTTCTTGGATAGAATCCGTATTTTCGCCATTCTTTTTCATCAAACCGATTTTTTGTGAATCATTTTTTCTTTTGGCACGCAATTCATCAGCCTGAGTTTGAATTTTTCTTCTCTCAACATCTATTTCCAAAACTTTATCTACAGAAAGCTCCGGATTTCTTCTTTTTAAAAGTTCATTTACCCTTTCAGGGTTCTCTCTAATCATTTTGATATCAAGCATTTATAACCTCTTTTCCTTACTTTAAAATTTATGACATTATTCTAGTTTAAATATAAGTTTTAATCAAGCAAAATCTATACAATTTGCAATTATTAAGTTTTGTAGACAAATTTGACATACGTAGTATAATGTTATTATAGGGGATAGTGTTATGATGTTTAAGAAATTAGCACAAAAATTAAGTTTAGAACGAGAAAAGCATAATAGCGTTGCGACAAACCCGCTAAGTGTGGATTTTGACGATAGAAGAAGCGTTTTTCTCAACAAATTAACCAAAACCGCAGTCAATCTATACGAAAGAAATTGCGATGTTAGAAACTTTACCAAACTTGCCCTATCAAACCCAGAAAATCAATCTCATAACGAAATTATGGATGAATTGTTTTCACAAGGCGTTATTGATCCATCAGATGATGAAAAACTAATGGAATTGTCAAACAATTCTCGCTTCCTTAGAGATTTGGGGTTAATTGAATAGCACAACGAAAGGCTGAATATGTCACACCAAAAAGGCAAAACACCTGTTATAATCGGGTTTGTTTTGTTTATTATTTCATTTGTTACCCTATTTTGCAATGAACAAAACTACGTAAACTCTATAAAAAAAGCAAATTTTGCAGAACAGAATGCTATTGAACTTAAATCAAACTATATTTCACCTGCCAATGATGGGAAACTTGTCCAATTAGCAAACAGTGTTTATTCAAACCAAATTCTAGCCGATGGAATTTTAACAGTCCCAAAAGCGATTGCTCTTATCAGAACAACAGAAATGTACCAATGGGAAGAGTACACAACCAACAATGACGGCTATCAATATCGAAAAAATTGGAATAGTTTTTTGATAAATTCTGATAACTTTGAAAAAATTGAACATAAAAACCCTAAAAAGTTCAAATATGAACCCAAAAATATCTATGCGAAAAATATTGGATTTGGGAGATTTTACCTGTCAGAAAACATCGTAAAAAAAATTAATCAGACAAACAAAATCCAAAACCTGCCATATAATAGCAACTTTAAAACATATAACGGATTTTACTTTACCGGAAAAGATTTTGATAACCCACAAATTGGGGATCAAAAACTATTCTATTCCTATATTCCATCAGGAATAAAGTTATCAATTATTGCAAAACAGTCAGGAAATCACCTTGAACCTATGCCCTCAAAAGTTGGGGATATTGCAATTGTAAGCAATGGAACTAAAAATCTAACCGAAATGTTGAAGGAATATCGAAATGCAAATTCTTCAAACACTTGGGGAATAAGAGGAATTGGATTAATTTTGATGTTTATCGGATTAAATTTGATTATTCAACCAATTGTAAATTTTACTGGGAAAATCCCGATACTTGGAGAAATAACCCAATTTGCAGCACTTTTTACAACAATAATAATTTCAATAGCATTAACTGCAATAACAATATCACTGGGATGGTTAACATACAGACCGGAAATTTCAATACCAATCATAATTATCGCCATCATCACAATAATTTTACAAAAACGCAAAAAGAAAATTGTTATTGAATAACAGTTGAATGACATGTGCCGAAACCATAAACCCAAACACCTTTCCCCAATACGGTCTATTCACTATTCAGCACTCACAATTCACTTATTAATAACGATAAGGACTTTTTACGTTTCATTTCTCACTTTTCACTTAAATTTATTATAAATTACTTATCACTGCATCGGCAAAATCTGTCGTAGAAAGAGTTCCTCCCAAATCTACAGTACAATTACCATCTTTTAATGTTTTGAATAATGCTTTTTCAATTTTTTCAGCATAAGTTGTTTCTCCAATATATCGCAACATTTCAATGGCAGATAACAACAGAGCCGTAGGATTAGCCTTATTTTGCCCTTTAATATCAGGAGCAGAACCATGAACAGGTTCAAATACCGCACAGTCATAGCCAATATTAGCACCTTGAGCAACTCCTAAACCGCCAATCAATCCGGCACACAAATCTGACACAATATCTCCATACAAATTAGGTAAAACCAAAACATCAAACTGTTCAGGGTTTTGCACCAATTGCATACACAAATTATCAACCAATATCTCTCTCGTTTTTATTTGCGGATAATCCTTTGCCACCTTTCTAAAACATTCCAAAAACAACCCATCCGAAAGTTTCATAATATTAGCTTTCGTAACTACACAAACCTCTTTTCGATTATTTTTAACCGCATAATCAAACGCAAATTTTGCAATCCTTGTAGATGCTTTTCTCGTAATTATTTTAATACTTTCTGCCGTATCAACATCAACTTGTCGTTCAATTCCGGCATACAAATCCTCAGTATTTTCTCTCACAACAACAATATCAACGTTATCAAAACGAGTTTTTACATTAGGCAAATTCTTGCAAGGTCTTAAATTCGCATACAAATCCAATTCTTTACGCAATTGAACATTAACAGATCTAAACCCTTTTCCAATAGGAGTAGTAACAGGAGCTTTTAATGCAACTTTATTTTTTCTGATGGACTTTAATACTCTATCAGGCAATGGAGTTCCCTCTTTTTCTATAACATCAGCACCTGCAGTTTGAACATCCCAATTGATTTTCACCCCTGAAGCTGCAAGAATTTTTACGACCGCATCAGATATTTCCGGTCCAATCCCATCACCATTTATTAACGTAATTTCTCTCATTATCCCACGCTCCTTTTTGACTATAATACATCTTTTACACATATTTGTAAACTAAAGAAATGTTAATATTTCTTAACAAAAATCAGATATAAAAGCAATAATTTGGAACAAAAATTTTTTATGTAAGTAAGGTAGGTTATAAAAGATTAGGTAGGTTATTATGAACGTAAATTTAGTAGGTTCATATTTTAAACGAGCAGTAAAATTGTATCCAGATTTTGTTTTAGGAACAGGAAATGAACCATTTTCTAAAGCATTGAAGGAAACAGTAAAAAATAGAAAAGCCGCAAATCAAGGTTATTTTGAATCAGTTTGGTCTGGTGTAAAAAATGGTGCAAAAGCAGCTGAAACTCATAACGCTAACATGGTTAAAAGAGATGGCGGATTTTGGCAAAGCACTTGGAAAGCTTTAAAAACAACTCCTGACAAAATCAGACAAGGTTGGACTATTGGAGGCAAACTAGCTGATAAAGCAGGAAAAACAGGTTTTTCTAAAACTTGGACACAATTCAAAGGTTCAATGAGTGGACTTGGCAAAAGAATGCCACTTATCGGAACATTGTTAATTGCCGTAACAGAACTTCCAAATATCATTTCCGCATTCGGAGATGGTGGAGTTGTTGGTGGAGTTACTGAAACTGCCAAAACAGGTTTAAGACTTGGCGCAGGCATGACTGGTGCTGCAATAGGTCAAGCACTAATTCCAATCCCTGTAGTTGGAGGTTTAGTAGGTTATTTGGCAGGTGACACTTTAATGAGCTTGATTACAGGAAAATCTCATTCTGAAAAGAAAGCAGAAGCAGAAGAACAACAACAAGCTTTGATTAATAATCAACAACAAGCACTTGAAGGCATGCAACAACAAATAGCACAACAAAATGCAATGCAATATCCAATCGGTACAACAAATCCATTTGCAACTGCGCAACCAACAATGACTCCACAACAATTAATGGCTCTAAGACAACAACTTTATAACGGTGGAGCTGTTTCTCCAATGGATCAAGACTTTATGGCTATGGCAAGCGGTTTAAACAGAATAAATTATATGGGATAATTAATCGGTATATATTTCATACCGATTAATTATTAACATATTGTTACAAAAAGACAATTTTCAGATATAAAAAT
>ERZ869991.199-NODE-199-length-19740-cov-13.527234_pt1 | contig 19740 bp, 23 predicted proteins | sample MGYA00520862_ERZ869991 | MGnify/ENA primary metagenome ERZ869991 (study PRJEB32232, sample SAMN07284978) | human gut metagenome | biome: human-associated habitat; material: feces | host: Homo sapiens | place: Tanzania | collected 2014-08-11 ...
AAAAGTTCCACAAAACCACCCACACGCTCCATTCACTAATAACTAGTAAGTTCAACTAAAAAACAGTCAAACTCGCTACGCCCAAACAATGCCTGTTTTTAACCCTCTGTGTAAACATTTGTTCCTACATCATACATTTGTGTAAAACTTTTTGTTGCTGGTTTCACTAACAAGTTATTGTTCATTTCTCTATCGTGGGATTATTTTCTTCTTCTTGCAACTACTTGAAAAACATCAAAAAATTTGTTAGAATAATAATATATTTATGAAAGAAAGAGAGGAATTTAGTATGAAATTCAAAGAAAACAAGCTCGTCGGGGGGGGGCAATAGTCTAAAACCCTCTCATAATCATGGTCTACACCTGTTTTTAAGACGCTTAGCTGCCTTTACTCTTGCAGAGGTTTTAATCACTCTCGGTATAATCGGTGTAGTTGCAGCTATGACAATGCCATCGTTGATTGCAAATTATCAGAAAAAGCAAACTGTTACACAGTTGAAAAAGGCTTATTCTGAATTAAGTCAAGCTTTGAAAATGTCTGAAACTGAATATGGAACGATGGATAGTTGGGATTTTTCTCATTTTGAATCGCAGGATGAAAGAATGAATGATTTTACTTCAAGATATTTAATACCTAATTTAAAGATTTTAAAAACTTGTGTCCCTTCATCTTCAGAATGTTGGGCGGATAATATTTTAGCATTAAATAAAAAATTAATTCATTCTTATTTAATAAATGGAATACATGCTTCATTTGTTACTGTTTCTGGATATTCAGTATATTATTGGCCTGATGATACTGGAGTTTGGTTTCTTATAGATATAAATGGATTGAAAAAGCCTAATATTGTTGGAAGAGATATTTTTAGATTTAGACTTGGTATTGATGACGGAAATAATGCAAAAAATTATGCTCTTAATCCTTATGGAGCGGATAGAAAACTTTATTATAAAAATGACTTAATTAACGGAAATTCAAATGGTGGATGCAATAAGGACAATTCTTCAATCTATGCTGGAGATACTTGTGCAGCATTGATAATGTATAATAATTGGGAAATTACTAAAGATTATCCTTGGTAGTATTACAAAAAAGGCTTTCGATTTACGAAAGCCTTTCACATTTTTTATTTAATTTAAGTTTTTCTGAAAACTCTTTCCTTATAAGCCCAAAGCGTATTTGTTGCTTACGGAAATCATATCCATTGCATTAAAAATATTCTGTTGTGTTGATTGTATTGACTCTGCTCTTCCGGAAATACTTGCCAATTGCGTCTGAAATCCTTGTGCTGTTGCCATTTTTGATTTGTCACCGGAATTCAACATTACTTGAATTTCCTTTGAAATATTATCAATAATGGTATCTAGCGAATCATTAGATGATACTGTTACGCCTACTTGTGATGCAAGATTTTTGGCTTCCGATAAAAGCTCTTGCTCAGATGAATTACCTCCTTGTTGTTGCTGTCCCGCATTGTTTTGATGTTTCGCAGCCTCCGCCTGCGCAATTAGTGTCTGTGCCTGAGCTTCGGATGTCACCGTTGAAGGATCAATTCCCAAAGCTTCTAATTTTAATTTTGTTGAAGAACTCAACTCTGTTTCTGTTTTATAACTTGAAATCGCAGCAGTTTGCATATTGCTCACTGAACTGATTGATGTCATACTCATATCCTCTTATTTCTTTTCTTCTTTCTACTCCTTTTTAATTATATTTTTCCTGATGTCAATATTTTGCTGACCTTTTTTATATCGGATTTTTAATAAGAAAACTTTAATGTTTTAACTCGTTTATGAAGAAAGTGTTACAATAGATGAAAAAGCAACTAAAACGGGAAATTTCACTTTTTCTTATGTTTGTGTTACAATCGACATACGGAGTTACATTATGAAAAAGTTTTTAATACTGTGTATTACATTGTGTTTGATGGCATCAAGTGCCTTTGCGGCGGCTTATGTGAAAATTGAACCGGATTTCCTTCAACCTTCTCAAAGTAAAAGTTATGAGCAGGTTAATGAAACTTTAGCAATTATATTTAGCAAGATTAAACCGCAAATTAAAACAGACAAATATCCAAAATATTACCACGATTTTACGTTGGTAAAAGATGATGATACACAAAACAAATCATATCATTACGTAAAAAATGGCAATGCAGAATTAATCTATAACATTGATTCAAATGAATTGAAATTTGTATCTTTTAGACGACCAGAATTGATGAAAAGTCGTATTATTTATGATTATCCATCAGGGAAACTACATGCTGTTCAAATTTTTGTATCAGGTGCAGAATCTTTTGTTTTTAGTCCTGATGGAAAATACGTTGATTATGCTCCTTATGTAAAAGAAGTAAAAGAACAAGTTGTTAAAAATTGGAAAGTTCCGCCACGCAAGCAGATTGATATTTTGGCAAAAGGTCAAAAAGATTTGTTGGTTCAAATGGCTTTAACTCTTGACCGTAGTGGAAATGTTAAAAAATGCAGGATTTTAAAATCATCAAAAATTAAAATGTTGGACGATAACGCTGGCGCTGCAATCAGAGCTGCTGCTCCATTTAAACCATTCCCAAATAACTTTTTTAACGAAGAATTGGTTATAATTTTGAATTTCAATTTTAGTTTGTAATCGTACGTGTTTTTTAGGTTATAATGCCGTAGCATTTAATGGAGCTGAAAGTTCCAATTCTATAGTTGTTCCATCAGGGATTTGAACTTCTTCACCACGTTGCATTGTTCCTCGCAATCCGCCACCTGCAGCACCTAAGCTACCAAAGATTAACATATTTCTGCCCCAATCGTCTGTTCCGCCTCCGAGAGCTGTCAAAGCTGCGCCGACAAGCATACTGCCTAATGCTCCTATTACGACATCTCTTGTCATTTTTTTAGCTCGTTCGCTTTTTGATTTCAAATAAACTTTTTCAGTAGAAATCGAAATTTGTCCGCCTTCTGGGGTAATTATTTCATTAAATGCAATTTCTATTAAGCCACTACCATAAGCTAAACCTGCATTTTTTGCATCTGTAGCTATCCCATAAACCAAACTTCCGGCAGGTGCGATTAGTTTTCCGTTATATCTAAAATCATCTGTAAGTCGAACCGTCAAGCGATCATTTTTTTCTAAGCTTCCTGAATATATTCCAGAATCAAAAGTCACATTAAACTTTGTTCCTGCAGGAATATTTACAATATAGCCGTTCAATGATGGAGTTTTGATTTGTGTATAAGTATTATTTTGAACTTCATCTTTTAGAGTTGGGACATTTACTTCTGTTAAAGGAGTGTGTGTTTTTATCTCTGTTTGTCTGCGTTTTTTTGTATAATCTTGTTGAGAATTGTTATTGATATATTGGTACTTATTTCTGTCAAATTCAGCCTGTGCTTCGTCAGAAAAATCGTATTCTGCAAGTACAGGTAATGCGAGGATTTGAAAACATATTAATAGTGACAAAATCTTTTTCATCGTATTTACATTATAATATATTCTTGAATTATTACAATATTCTTGTTATAATTTGTAAATAAGGAGAGATTATGGAAAAAATATTGGAACTTTTAGCAGTTGTAATAAGTGCGTATATTATCGGATCAATTCCGACTGGTTATATTATTGTAAAAGCTTTTACCGGAGAGGATATTAGGACAATTGGATCTGGTTCAACCGGTGCTACAAATGTAAAAAGAGTTATGGGTAAAAAATGGTTTTTTATAACTCTCTTATTGGATGCTTTCAAAGGAGCATTGCCGGTAGTTTTGGCAGCGTTGTTTGCTAAATCATTTACAGGAATTGGGTTGTTACCTGTTTTGGCAGCGATTGCCGTAATTTTAGGTCATAGTAAATCAATATTTCTTAAATTTACCGGTGGAAAATCTGTTGCATCTGGAGTTGGAACAATTTTGGCTTTGAATTGGCAAGTTGGCTTGATTATTGCTGCAATCTGGGCAGTAATTACATTTTTCTCAAGATATGTTTCATTGGGATCAATTATTGCGCTTGCTTTATCTCCATTTATTATGTGGGCATTTCATGCACCGATTGCTTATATCGGATATTGCGCATTGGGAGCTTTGTACATAATTTGGTTGCACAGAACAAATATTCAAAGACTTATTAAAGGCGAAGAAAACAAGGTGAGATAATGGATTTTACAGTTCTTTTAATTGCTTTAGGAATAATTATCGTATTATTTATTGTCGGAAAAATCTTTGCAATTTTGACGAAGGTCTTTTTTATAATCCTTCTTGTTGCCGCAATTGCAGTCGGATTTTTCTTTTGGCAAAACAATAACAAAGAAAACACTAATAAAACAAGTTATTGTGTAGAGCAAATGCAAGTTTAGGAAAACTGTTATTTTATGATAAAATCTTTTAAATGCAAAGAAACAGAAAAGATTTTTAAAGGTAGGTTTTCTAAAAAAATTCCGCCAGAAATTCAAACAAGGGCGTTGATTAAGTTGCACATGGTTGATGCAGCTAAATTTGTTGCGGATTTACGTGTCCCACCAGCCAACTTTCTTGAACAATTGCAAGGAGATAGAGTGGGGCAATATTCAATTCGAATTAATCAACAGTACAGAGTTTGTTTTATTTGGGAAGATAGTAACGCTTTTAATGTAGAGATTGTTGATTATCACTAAAACATTAAGTTTTGAAAAAATAGTACTTTGGTAGGGTTGATTATATGTTGTACGTAGTACATAATATAAATATATAAGATTTGAAAGGTTAATTATGCAAGAATTTATTGAAATTCCACATATTGGACAGGTTTTGCAAGAAGAATTTTTAGAACCGCTTGCATTATCTCAAAATGCGTTAGCACTTGCAATTGGTGTGCCTTCAAATCGTATAAATGCAATAATAAGAGGTCAAAGGTCTATTACTGCTGATACAGATTTAAGGCTTACTAAATACTTTGGGCTTTCAAAAGGTTATTTTTTGCACTTGCAAAATAATTTTGAACTTTTAAAAGCAGAACAAAAAACAGATTTGTCCAACATTGTTCCGTTTAATTATGATAATCAAAAGAAAGCTATGTAAGGTTATTATGTTGAAACCTTTAATAACAATAATAAATAAAGAAATTTTGATGTTAAGAAATATTTTAATATCAAGAACAGAGAAATTAATTGAAAACTCTGAAATTGAGTATTTTGTTTGGTGTTCATGTTTAGATGAATTAGAAGATACAATGCTTGCCATTGAGGACTATCTACAAAATGGTATTGGTATAAGAGATGGTGAGAAGTATTTAAAAATTTATGGGCTTTTACAAGCAATTATTATTCAGCAAGATGTAATAAAAGAACTTTTTAGCTTGAATAATTCTTGTTGTAATTTTCAAGATGGCTTTAAGGAAATTAGACATTTAAGAGTGTGTATTGCTGGACATCCTGTGAATAGTCAACGAGGTGAGCTTGTTCATTTTATATCAAGAGCTAGTATAACTGATAAAGTTTTTGATATTATGAGTTATAACAAACAAAATAAAAGAGATACTTCAACTGAAATAAATTATTATAGTCTTGTTGAAAATTATCTTGATGAGTTAAAAAATAAACTTTCGGAATTATTAATTCTTGTTTCTATTTAATGTGATTAGTTGTATGTTTGACTAAATTGAAAATATTTGATATAATACTTCCGATTGTACGATTGAGGTAATTTATGAAAAATTTTATTTTTGTTTTATTGGTAATTAATTTGTTAACAAGTTCTGTTTGGGCTGACTGTAGTGGTTATATAGATATGGTTCAACGCAGTTATTGTGAACAGAGTGAGTATAGAAATAAAATGTTACAAATGAATCGACAACAATTAGAAATGCAAAGGCAAGCCCTTAATGGACAACAAGGCGGAAGTAAACAGGATTGTTGGTCTGGTGTTTTAAAAGTTGATTATTTTAGATATATGACGGAGGCAAGACAAGGTAGAGTGCCTTGGATGTCTAAAGAGGAATTTGCAGAAGCTTACAAAGATAGATACCAACAATAATTATATGAGTTCCTGTTTTAAAAGCTCTTTTGCTTTTGTAATAGTATCAATAGGAAGTCTTGAGGTTATTATGTTATTTAAAGCTTCAATGTTTAGATTTTTATTAAATATCATTCTAGCATGATTAAATCTAGAATACTTAGATTTATTAGTATAATCTTCTTTAATAATATTTAAACTATCTGCTGAAGTATAATTTGGATTTTTAAAGGAATGATAATATTTAATAAATATTTGCTTTCCTATAGTGTAAAGTGTTCTATTTAAATTCATTCCTAACCAACTTTTTCGTTCTTTTGAGCAACTTCGTAAGTTTTGATTGAGCGTTTGCCGGTCAAGCGTTTCATAAAGTCATAATATTTTCTTGTAAAGCCGGTTGCTTTTTCTTGTTTTTCTTCTAATGCAAGAAGTTGCTTTCTTGAGTGAGTTCCAACAGGTACTCCTACAGATTTTCTTGTTAACCATTCCCCAATTGTGGTGTTTGTCAATGTAATCCAACTCATTCCGAATAATGATTTGTGGTATTGTTTGCTGAATGTGCTATTGAACAAGTCAATCAATAATGTTTGGTAGAATAATCTTGAACCTTCTTGAACAAATCTTTCTTTGAATTTAGTTTTTGCACCGTCAACATCGTTACCGTTTGATTTCAACATAACCATGTTGTAGTTATCTGTCATCAAGAACCAAATTGTTGCGGCTAGTGCTGCGGTTTTTGCAAGGTTTGAAAGTTCACTGTTAGATACGTTTGACATTGTGTCAACGTTGAATGCTTTCAAGATATTGTCTGTAACGTAATCGTGGAATTGTTTTTTATCAATTTTGCCCGCAGAATATTTATCTGCCATATTTCCGATATTGTCAACACTTTTAGCAAGTGCAGAAATTTCAGAAGTTGATTTCGCAGCTGGCTTAGCTCCTCTTTTTGTAATTGTTTGGATTGCATCATCAACCATTTTGTATGGTAGTGAACCATATTTCCAAATAAATTTGAATGGAGCTAGGACAAAGTTTACAAGCGGTTTAATTTTTTTATCTTTTTTGCCAAGACTGATTGAACCGTCTTCGTTTGTGGCAGTTTTTGCAATATTTTTGTATTTTTCTGCCAGTGTTTCAAATCCGTTTTCTTTTAATACATTTGTAATTTGGTCAAATTGGGTTTTAGAAATTTTGTAATCTTCAATTTGAGTTAATTGATTATAATGATTTTTGAAGAAACCAGAGAAAGATCTCCAAGCGTTGTCTACTGCATTGATTTTTCTTGCTCCTTTTATAGCAAAACCGCCGGCAATAATAGTTCCTACTGCTTTCATAATTGTGTTGAATGAAAGTAAAGGTTTTTGTTCTTTTGATTTGTCAGCTTTTTTGTTCTCAGAAGCTTTGAAAGACATATCAGGTTTGATTTGAGCTTCTGGTGCGTTGTTTTTAGTATTTTCTTTTCTTGCTTGTTCTGGAGTTAATCTTGTGATATGTTTGCCGTTGATTACACGAGAGAAAGCTTCTGTTGTAAGTGTTGTCAACGCAGTCATCATCATAATTCCCATTTTAGAATTGTTGATGTACTTGTTTAACGCACCGAGTGTAACTAGTGTGATGTATGCGTTAAAACCAATTCTTGCCATTTCCTGTTTAAATCTTACTTTTTGTTCGTGAGTTGCAGAATTTTTGTCATCATCCATCATTCTTGACAAGTTGTAAGCATCGTTAGCCAAGAAAATTGCAGGTGGTAAGCCTGAAACAAGTCTGTTTAAAGAACGTTCATGTTTTGTATCATAGTTTCCGGTTTTAGGGTCAAACATTTTTACTGAACGTTCAAACATTTTAGCTGATTTTTCTTCTGCGGTTTTGTCTTTTAGACTATCCATTGTTTCAAACAAGCCTCTTAAAGAGTTTGTTTGTGCATCAACTTTTGATCGTTGTCTTATATTTTTAAAGAAATCTTTTTGTAATGTGTTTTGCGCCCAACCTTTGAATGGTTTGATTTTACCAATTAATTCAACAGAGCCGTTTAGAATATCTGCCGGTAAAACTTTAAACGGATAAATCAATCCATCCCAGATTAATTGAGGAATTGTCTTTTTTTTGAAAGAGATATTATCGCCGTCTATTTTAACCATTTCGTTGGTCAAATTTGAATCTTTTACGTGGTTCAACAATTCTTCACCGATAGAAGATTTAATCGGTTTTCCTAATTTGTCTTGCGTAATTCCCATGTGTTCTCGTGAAAATTGCAAAAACTCGTTAATGCTATATTTACCTGCTTCTTTGTAGCGAGGAGCAAATCTTAGAGCTAATCCTGTTGCTAAAAGTGCGCCTACTGTATAAAGTAGCGGTTTGATTTTATCTTCTTTTTTAATGTTTTTTGCCGGTTGTTTAGTCGGTTGATTTGCTCCACTAAAAGAAAGACCTTTAAAAGATAAATCATTTAGATTACTTTTTAAAGGTCTCTCGTTTATTAAATTTTTTGACATGAACTCGGAAGATAGAGGAACACGAGTTGGAGATAACTCTCCTAGTGCTTTATGTCGTTGTTTCACAGTGTCATACGTTAATCTTCCTACTATCATATTTTTAGTCCTTCCCGACATGTATTTTTTACTGAACATAAAATTTTGACAAGTCCATGATTACAAAAAATTTACAATATTTCATAATTAGATATTCTTAATTACTTCAAGAACTAGTGACTTAAATTTTACTTTAGCTTTGTTGGCTGCGTCAATTACTTCTTCGTGAGAAAGTTTTCCACTTGTTTCTGAACTTGCGGCGTTTGTAATGCAACTTATGCCCAAAACATTTAAACCACAATAATTTGCGACAATTGCTTCCGGAACAGTTGACATTCCTACTGCATCTCCACCTAATTTTCTAATCATTTTGATTTCGGCAGGAGTTTCATAACTAGGGCCTGAATTTGCCCAATATACACCTTCTTGCAAGGTTATTCCTAATTTAACGGCACATTTTTCAGCCAATTCAATCAAATTTTTCTTGTAAACTTCTGTCATATCAGGAAATCTTTCGCCCAAATTGTTGTCATTTGGGCCAATAAGAGGGTTTGAACCCATGTGGTTAATATGGTCTGTAATCAACATTAAATCTGCCGGTTTGTAGCTTTCGTTTACTGCTCCGGCTGCATTAGTCAAGATTAGAGTTTTAATTCCTAATGCCTTCATAATCTTTACGGGATAAGTTATTTCCTGCATAGAATGACCTTCATAATAATGATTTCTTCCTTGCATCATAACAATATTTTTGTTGTTGATTTTTGCAAAAACCAATCTTCCTTTATGTCCTTGAACAGTGGATTTTATAAAATTTGGAATGTCATTATAGGATACTGCAATATCACAATATTCATCAGCTAATTCTCCCAAACCAGAACCTAAAATAATTCCGATTTCTGGTTTGAAGTTATTTGTTTTTCCATTAATAAATGCGACACTGTTCTCCATAATTAACCCCTTTTTTCTAGTGATTTTTCAAATAATAATATGATTTTTTACATAAAATGGCACAAGTATTCACTTGTGCCACAAAAAATTTATCTTAACCTACTAATCTATCTTCATCAGCTTCTGCTGCTTTTACCATAATGGCATGTTCAACAGGATTTTCTTTTTTGTAAGTAGTGTCAAAATTTTCTTCAAAATTGAAATCGTCGTGAGCTTTTTTAGCTTGGTTTTCGTCTACTAGTTTTTTAGCTAACTCAGCAATTTCATACACCAATTTATATCTGTTATCAGTGTTATCGTTTAAGTCCCACGCAATTTTAATTATTTGATCCATCATAAGTTAATAAACCTCACTTTTACATTATATATTTATAGTATAATACAAAAAATATTTTGGCAAGTAGCAAAAAATCATGAGTTGTTGTATAATTGAGATATGAAAATTTTCAGCGGAATACATAAATATGTTTTGATAGAATTTGCAATATGGTTCTTTATTTTGTGTATTGCGGTTACAGGAATTAGGATACATAATTATAACAAGGAAAAATCACTAGTAACTTATCAAATATTTATGCCTGATGTTGATGGTTTGGTTGTTGGCTCGCCTGTAAAATTTATGGGGGTTCAAGTCGGATATATCGAAAAAATTCGTGTTGTTCGAGAAGATGTTTATGTAAAAATTGTTATAACGGATAAAGGTGTAACTTTACCGAAAGGTTCTGTTGCTACAGTAGAATTTAACGGTATGGGCGGTTCAAAATCGTTGGAAGTTTATCCTCCATCACAAGAGAGTTTAGCTATTAATAAATTAATTGTCGTGCAACCTCCGACAAGACTTAATGATGCAATGGGGTTGTTAAGTGAAATGTTTGATAAAATAGGTTCAATTACTACGAGAATGTCTGTTTTTGCTAAAGAAACAGGCATGGATGAAGGCGACACCGGAATTAATTTGGATGAAATTCAATCAAATATGAACATTTTTGATACAATGATGAAAGAAGTTTCTGATATTAAGAATAAAGGAGTTGAAAATGAACAAAGAAAAAGTGAGAATAATCAATAACCCTGTTGTACTTTTAAATTTGTGTACTATGCGTGACAAAGATACTGACAGTCAAGGGGTTAGAATTGCGACAAGAAAAATTACAAGGTGTCTTTTATATGAAGCCGCAAAAAATTTGCCACTTGTAGATAAAGAAGTTACAACTCCTCTAACAACATTTACTGCAAAAACTGTTGATCCAAATATAAACTTAATTATTTCTCCAATTTTGCGAGCAGGCTTAATTTTTACGGATGAAGCAATTGATATTTTACCGCAAGCTTGTATTAGGCATATTGGAATGTACAGGGATGAAAAGACATTAAAGCCGGTTTGGTATTACAATAAAGTTCCTATGGATGCTCCAAATCCTGAAAACTTCTATATATATATTACAGATCCAATGCTTGCAACAGGAAATTCCTTAATCGAGGCGATAAAATTGTATGCAGACAAAGGTATTCCAATTGATAATATTAAGGTTATTTGTATAATTGCAGCACCTCAAGGTATTGAAAATATTCAAAAACATTATCCAGATATCGAAATTATTACTGCGGCAGTTGATGATCATTTGAATGAAAAAGGATATATTGTTCCTGGCATGGGCGATGCTGGAGATAGAATTTTTAATACGTAAGGAGATACTACGTAGTTGTTTAGGAGCAAAGACGGTATTAAAAGCAGCAGCTTTGAGAGAGAAGTGAAACCTGAAAAGACCGTATCAAGATGAATAAGTGAATAGTGAGTAGTGAGTTGACCTTATCACTTAGAAATTCGGGAGAGGGTTCATTATTTATCAACCCATGTTTTAACCCTCTCTCGTGGTTGTAATTCACTTCGTTCAAACAACCACTCTCTCCCCCTAGGGAGAGGATATTTTCTTCAACACATGTCATTGCGCACTTGTTGCGCAATCTAGCAATTTGTTTGTGCCGTCTTTTCCTCCCTTGTGAGGGAGGTTAGGTGGGTGCTATCCCGTAGGGAAACATTTAACCCTCTGTGCCAACATTCGTTCCTACATCATACATTGGTGCAAAGCTTTTAGTTGTTTGTTTCACTAACAAATTATTGTTCATTTCGCTATCGTGGGATTTGTAAATACCCGATGATATTACGGTTTTTTATGGAAAAGACCTGTGAACTTATTCCAGCCGGTTTTGAAAAATCCACCTATTGATTTGGATTTATTTACAATGAAATTTTTGGCATTTTTTAAATTAATTTTTCCAAACTGCTTTTTAATAAATGGGACAAGTTTTGCTCGGAATTTGTACCCTCCAATAGCTAATCCGCCTACTGCTATTGTAGCAAAAGCAAGTTTTTTCCACATCGGAAGTTTTGGGGATTTGTCTTTATCTGTTTGTGGTTTAAATTCATCAATATTGGGTTGTTGAAGGTTTGTCATTGTTGGTGGTTGACCGTTAAATGGGTTTGGATGAGCCGGATTACCAACATATCTGAGCGGTTGTCCCATTATGTATGATGCGGCATCAAAATCAATAACACCGTTTTGTGCTAACATATCCAAATTTCCTGCCCAATTACAAGACATAATATAACCCTTTTCGTTTTCTACCTTATCTATTAAAAGTTATTTTTTTGAGAAAAATTGCTTTTTAGGTGTTTATTTGTTAAATTTTGTAATATGAAAGATTTTTTTATTGAAAACAAGTTTCTTGTAATTTTATGGATATTAAGTTTAGTGGCACTTTTAACTTTTGTTGGTCATTATTCGGGAATATTGATTGATTTTGGCAGAGAAGTTTATTATCCTGAGCAGATTTTGAATGGAAAAATTTTATATAAAGATTTATTCAATATTTATGGACCTTTAGCATATCAATTTAATGCGATTTTGTATAAATTATTTGGTGCAAAACTTTCGACTTTGTATGGAGTTGGTTGTTGTTGCTCAATTGCAATTGTTAGTGGAATTTATCTTATTGCGCAAAAATTTTTATCTAAATTTTTAAGTTTTTGTGTTGGCTTTTTTACAATTGCGGTTGGAATTACAGCAACTTGTATTTTCAATTTTCATTTTCCATATTCGTGGGCGGTTGTTTATGGGTTAATTCTGTTTTTGTTTTCACTATATTTTTTGTTGAAATATTGTGATGACAAAAACTCTAAAAATCTTTGCATAAGCTCAATTTTGGCGGGCATTGCAATAACTTGTAAATATGACTTTTTGTTGTATGCGTTGATTGTTTTGGCAATTTCAATAAAAGAAAAAAATTGGAAAGCTTTAATTGGATTTGTTGTAGTTCCTGTTTTAAGTTTTGGAACTTTATTTATACAAGGTTTGAAGATAGAAAGTCTTGTAAATTCATTGTTAACAACATCTGTTATGGCAAAAACAAAGACTTTGACTTATTTTTATCAAAACAGTGGAATTTATTATAATTCAAAAGCAATTTTTACGGATTTTGTATTTTTTATAAAATTTGCAATTCCTTTTAGTACAATACTTTTGGGTTCATATTTGTTTAATAAAAAGAAGGTATTATCTGTATTTTCATCAATAATTGGTTGGATTTTGTTCATATTAATATTTGATTCAAGAGCAATTTTCGGATTTTTACCTATATTGCTTTTTGGGTTATTGATTTTTGAATTAATCAGATTGAAAAAAAATATTGATATCAAGTTGTTAATACTTGTTCTTTCTGCAACTGCGGTTTGCGCAAAAGTTTTTTGGGTAATGGTTTTGGGCGGATATGCAAACTACTACGTTTCTATTGCAGTGATTGCTTTGTTTGCGATAATTTTTACTTATTTACCGAAAACATTAGAAAAAGCAGTCGGAATTTATTTGTTAGTCGTAAGTTTGTTTATAACAATTAATAATTTTAGACTTTTACGAACAGAAACATGCAAAATTTCTACTTCACATGGAACTATTTATACAAACAGGTATTATGGTGATAGTTCAAGTGAATTGATTAATTTTGTCAACCAAAATACTGATAAAAATGATAAGATAGTTATTTTTCCGGAAGGTATGACGATAAATTTTTTGACTGAAAGAAAATCTGATGATTACTATAATTCATTATTACCATTGTATGTTGAAACTTTTGGGGAAGAAAAACTAATTGAACATTATAAAAAGAACAGTCCCGAATACATAATTTTGAATAACCTTGATATGAGTGACTATTACTATAATTATATTTGTCAAGATTATGCGTTGGAATTTTGCGGATTTATAAAAGAAAATTATGAATTAGAAACTGTTTTAGGAAACAATTTTAGATATCTTGTGTTCAAAAGAAAATAATTTTTATGCTAAAATAAAGAAAAAACGGAGAAAAAATGGAAAAATATTATTTAACAACAGCAATTGATTACGTAAACGGTGCGCCACACATAGGACACGCTTACGAAAAAATATTATCAGATATTATTACAAGACACTATACACAACGTTGTGATGACGTTTATATGCTTACAGGAACTGATGAACACGGTATTAAAATCCAAAAAACCGCTGCATCTAAAGGTATTACACCAAAAGAACTTTGTGATGAGAACTCTCAAAAATTCAAAGATGCTTGGAAAGCTTTGGATATAAATTATTCTCAATTTATTAGAACTACCGATGAAGAACACGAAAAAGTTGTTCAACATATTTTTGAAAAACTTTTAGAAAAAGGTGATATTTACAAAAATTCTTATGAAGGTTTATACTGTACAGGTTGTGAATGTTTTTTAAACCCTAAAGATTTGACAGAAGATGGACTTTGTCCTGATCACATGAAAAAGCCGGAAGTTGTAAAAGAAGAAAATTATTTCTTTAAATTAACAAAATACAAAGATGCAATTATCAAACATATCAAAGACCATCCTGATTTTATTTTGCCGGAATTTAGAGTAAATGAAGTTTTAAATCAGTTGGAAGATATACAAGACATTTCTGTATCTCGTGCAAAATCAAATGTTCAATGGGGTATTGATGTTTTGTCAGATTCTGAACAGTCTATTTATGTATGGATTGATGCGCTTTCAAACTATATTACAGCATTAGGTTATGATACAGAAAACGCATCAGAGAAATTCAAAAAATATTGGCCATGCGATGTTCACGTTATTGGAAAAGATATTTTAAAATTCCATAGTATTTATTGGCCGGCATTTTTGATGGCACTTGATTTGCCGTTGCCAAAACATATTTTTGCTCACGGTTGGATTACAATTGACGAGTCTAAGATGTCAAAATCTTTGGGCAATGTAATTTCTCCAACATCTGTTTTGGAAACATTTAATCTTGAATACCCTGATGCGTTCAGATATTATATGGCTTCATCTGCCCCTTGCGGTCGTGACGGAAACTATTCTGATAATGATTTTAAAGAAAAAGTTAATGCACACCTTGCAAACAGTATGGGTAACCTTTTGAATAGAACTCTATCAATGTTAGTAAAATATTTTGATGGAGAAGTTAAACCGGAATTTAAAGCAGAAAATCCGTTAGCTAAAAAAGCTTTAGGGACTATTCAAATTGTAAAAAATCATTTTGATAACTTTGAAATTTCAGAAGCTGCTCTTGCAATAAATTCATTAGTTGATATGACTAACAAGTATGTTCAAGATAATGCTCCTTGGACACTTGCAAAAGAAGAAAAGATGACAGAATGCGGACAAGTTTTGGTTAATGTACTTGATATTATGTGCATAATTTCAGTGTTAATTTATCCATATTGTCCGAATATCGCTGCTAATATGGCAAAACAATTGTCATTTGACTTGCAAACTAAATTGGATGATTTGACTGTAGACAATATCAAATGCGGAAAACTTATCGAAAAAGAAGATATCAAACCGGTATTTTTGAGAGTTGATTCTGAATTAGCAGATAAGTCAGCGAAAAAACAATAGTTTTAAGTGAAAAGTGATAAGATTTACTCACTTCTCACGTTTCACTAACAACAAAAAGACCGAATTTGGATTTTCGGTCTTTTTTGGTTTTATAATTTCTTTCAATTAGGCTTCAACGTATTCTCTTAAACGTTTACTTCTGTTTGGATGACGAAGTTTTCTCAAAGCTTTTGCTTCGATTTGTCTGATACGTTCTCTTGTTACACCGAACAATTGACCAACTTCTTCTAAAGTTCTTTGTCGACCGTCATCCATACCGAAACGTAATCTCAATACATCACGTTCTCTTGGTGACAATGTACACAAAACTTCTGCCAAATCTTCTCTCAAAAGTTCTGATGCAACTGTTTTGATTGGAGCGTCAGCTTCTTTATCTTCAATAAAGTCACCCAATCTTGAATCTTCTTCTTTTCCGATTGGTGTTTCAAGTGATAAAGGTTCTTGAGCAATCTTGATGATTTCACGAAGTTTTGGAATAGAAACGTTCATTTCAATTGCCAATTCATCTTCAGTTGGTTTTCTTGAAAGTTCTTGAGCCAAACGTCTTGTAACTTTTTTCAATTTATTAATAGTTTCCACCATGTGAACAGGGATACGAATTGTTCTAGCCTGATCAGCAATAGCTCTTGTGATAGCTTGTCTAATCCACCATGTTGCATAAGTAGAGAATTTGAAACCTCTTTCGTGGTCAAATTTTTCTGCTGCACGGATTAAACCTAAGTTACCTTCTTGAATAAGGTCTAAGAACAACATTCCACGACCTACATATTTTTTAGCGATAGAAACAACTAAACGCAAGTTAGCTTGAACAAGTTTTCTTTTTGCGATAGCTCCTGGAGTTCCGCCTTCAAGAATTTTTCTTGCAAGTTCTATTTCTTCACTTGCTGATAATAATTTAATTCTTCCGATTTCTCTTAAATAAAGCCTAACAGGGTCGTCAACTGCAACACCTTTTGGAACTTCCATTTCCTGAGCTTCATCATGGCTGTGCATCATGTAAATATCTTCAAGACCAGCTTTGTTTTCCATTTTTTCAGTAACGATATCCTCGATATTATCGGTACTGATGTCCATATTCATATAATTAACACCGTCATGTTCGGCAGATAGGGCATTTTCATCATCAATTTCATGTAAATCCATGTTATCTTCATCCATGATACTTACGATAGAGGAGCTTTGTCTTTTTTTACTCATTCATTTTCTCCAATTTTAGTCTATTATTTATCTTATCTCTAAGCTGCATCTGAATTTTTAGGGCTTCTGTTTCATTATCATTTGCGCTTTTATATAAATTTCTGATTTTTTCTTTTTCTTTTTCATTTTGGCAGTCATTGATTTTATTAATATTTTCTCTGATTGCCGTCAAAAAATCCGTTTCGTCCAGATTTTGGAATGATTCTGAGATACTTATCAGGTCTGTGATAAGCTTTTGTACTTCCGGTTCGTTGACGTAAGTTGTGTATAGCTTATCAATCAATTCTTTCACATTATTTACGGTACATGTTAATTTGTCAATCGTAGATTTTACATTTATTAACGTTTCGTCCGTAAATGGGGTATCGCCTATTATTCGGCTTATTTCATCTAATGTGAAATGGTTGTCGGTTACAAGAAAAACGCTCAATAAATTTTTTTGCGCTTTTTGTGAAATTGGTATATTTTTCTTAACAATCTTGCTAACATCACTGTTTTTAATGATTTCCGTTCTTGATGCGGTCTTTAATTCGCTTAACAAAGCTTTTTCATCCACACTAAGAGCGTCAGATACCATTTTTACATACTCTGCTTGTATAATTTTGTTTTGAATTTCCATCAAAAGCGGAATAATTTCTTTTACAACTTTTGTTTTTTCAATCGGAGTTTTTGGCTTTTCTTTTAAAATATTGTTCAATTGAAAATCAATCAAAAGAGGTGCATGTTGCATGTATTCTTTGTAACTTTCTGCCCCGACAGAACGAATAAATTCATCCGGATCTTTACCTTCCGGCGGAGCAATAACTCTGATTTCGCAAGAATATTTATCGTTAGATGTTGAAATATAGCTTTCATCAAATTGTTTGATATTTCCTAAACCGGAAAATGCTTCTTTGATTAATGCAGCGTTTCGGTTTGTAGCTTTTTGACCGGCAGAATCTGTGTCAAATGATAAATATATTTTTCTTGATGGAGTATAACGTGACAAAAGTTTGATGTGGTCTGGGGTTAAGGCAGTTCCGCAGGAAGCTACGGCATTTTCTATTCCGTGAGCTTGTGCTGAAATTACGTCAAAATAACCTTCCATCAAAACTACGCTATCTTCGTTTTTGATGGCATCTTTTGCCGTATAAAGTCCGTATAGTATTTTGCTTTTGTTGTAAATTAATGAATCTGATGAGTTCAAATATTTTGGCATTTGGTCTTTTTCAACTGCTCTTGCGCCAAATGCTACGTATTCTCCAAACTCGTTTCTGATAGGAATAATTGCTCGGTTACGAAATCTGTCTATATATTCACCCTCTCTTGTTTTGATAATCAAACCGGCTTTTTCCATAACTTCTTCTGAAAAATCATGTCTGAATTTTTTATAAAACATTGCGTAAGCTTTTGGTGCAATGCCGAGAGTGTATTTTTCAATAATTTCTTTTGTAATTCCACGATTTTTCAAATAATCAAGAACATGTAATGTTTCAGGTTCTTTATCCATCAAAAGTCGCAAATTGTAAAACTCTGCAGCTTTTGCACAAGCCCTAATCATTTCGTCTTTAAGTTCTTTTGATTCTGATTTGTGAAATGTTTTTGGTAACTCAAGTCCTAATTTTTCGGCATATTCACGAATCACTTCAATAAACTCTTTGTTTTGAGTTTTCATTATAAATGTAATTGCATCGCCACCGGCTCCGCATCCAAAACACTTGTAAATTCCTAAAGCAGGATTTACAGAAAATGACGGAGTTTTTTCTTTATGAAAAGGGCATAATCCCCAATAGTGACTACCATTTTTCTTTAAAATAACTTGTTGGGATACAACATCTAGTATGTCAAGGCGGTCTTTTATTTGTGTAACTAGTTCTTCAAATGAATTTGCCATAATAACATTTTAGCATTAATAAATTTTTTATCAATCAAAGTATTTTGTTTTTTATTGTGTATAATTTTTGTTATGAAACTACTTTTTTCTTTTATTTTAATATCATTGTGTTTGTTGTTTTGGTCAATGTTTATTGAACCGAATATCTTAATAGTAAAACATTTAACTATTCACGATGAGCGATTAAAAGGATTGAAAATTGTTTTTGCATCAGATTTTCATGTAAAACCGCATGAAACTTATAGGTTAAACAAAATTGTTAGAACAATAAATGAGCAAAATCCGGATATTGTTTTATTTGGTGGAGATTACGTAAACGGTCATAAAAAGGGCAATTCTCTCTCGATAGAAAAAATCGCAAAAAAGTTTTCTTACATAGTATCAAAGTATGGCACCTATGTAGTTATCGGGAACCACGATGGATGGCAAGGAAAAGAAGAAATAATTGAAGCATTAAAAAAGAATGGTATAAATGTATTATTTAATAATAATGCGTGTTTCAAAGATTTTTGTATTGCAGGTGTTGATGATTTACAAACAGGAAATCCTGATATTGAAAAAGCTTTGTCAGGTGTTAATAAACCTGTGATTTTGCTAACTCATACTCCTGATATTATGCCGAATGTCCCTTATAATATTAATTTAACTTTGGCAGGGCATTTGCATGGAGGTCAAGTTAGATTAAACAAAGCTCTTATTGTTCCATCAATTTATGGTGATAAATATGCAAACGGATTTTTGAATGATAATGGTAAAAAGATATATACTACAAAGGGTTTAGGGACAAGTATTTTACCTATAAGGTTTAATTGTCCGCCGGAAATTGTTGTGATTGAATTTCCTCTTCACTGAGATGGAATGGGGATTGGGTTTTTTCGTATGAAAAATTAGCACTAATCTAAATCCTCTCTCAATATAGGGAGGATTATAAACTAAATATTAATATTATTTCCTTTTTATATTGATTTATTTTATTTTTTTTAATATAATTTCCATATAAAATAAAGAAAGGGGCAAATATGTTAAATGCAGGTTTGAAACAAGAAATTCTCAAAAGTATTGACATTACAAGACAATCAGCTAAAAATAATCTTGATATAATGCTTGAAAGCTATATGGAAATTATTGGACGGCTTGATTTATTAACTTATTTATTAATTAATCAAGACAAAAAATAGTCTAAATACGTAATGAAAATTTCCTTTTTTTTAAAAATCATGGTATTATAAAATAAAAAACTTTTAATGCTCAAAATTGCAAGTTAGGAAACTTTTTTATTAAAATTACATCTTAATA
>ERZ869991.208-NODE-208-length-19445-cov-4.971861_pt1 | contig 19445 bp, 14 predicted proteins | sample MGYA00520862_ERZ869991 | MGnify/ENA primary metagenome ERZ869991 (study PRJEB32232, sample SAMN07284978) | human gut metagenome | biome: human-associated habitat; material: feces | host: Homo sapiens | place: Tanzania | collected 2014-08-11 ...
ACGCAAAACACAAACGAACTCAGTGTAGTCCTTGGCTTTGGCGGCGTAAACGCAGCCAGTTAAACCCGAGAAACGGAGATTTTGTTCACCTATACCTTATGTCTGCAACCGGTAAAAAATGTCCGCTAGTTAGAAATGAACGCGCTATAACGTAAAAACGTGGCGCGGCAAGTGCAACAATACTGCGCAAGCAAAAGCGCTGGCAATGAAATGTTCGCTAGCTATGAAATAAACGAGCTATAGCCTAAAAATAGTGCAAATCTAATAAGTGGCTGAAATTGTGGAAAAACCAGATTTACGATATTTCATTATAAAGATCTAGCATGCCTAAAAAATTGGAGGCTTTGAGAAACACATGATAAAGTAACAAGACCATGTTTCAACATATATATGAAATAGTGATAAAAAGGGAACAATTGAAATGAAAGCAACCACAATTGTTTGTGTACGCCGTCGCGGCAAGGTAGCTATCGCCGGTGACGGACAAGTTACTTTACAAAATACTATTATGAAAAATAAAGCCAAAAAAGTGCGTCGTATGGCTGATGGCAAAGTGTTGGGAGGATTTGCCGGGTCTGCAGCTGACGGTATGACTTTATTTGAAAAGTTTGAAGCAAAATTAGAAGCCTATTCAGGTAATGTTTGCCGTGCCGCTGTAGAATTGGCTCGCGATTGGCGTACCGATAAAGTACTTCGCAAATTAGAAGCGATGATGATTGTAGCTGACCGAGAAAATATGCTTATTCTTTCGGGTAATGGTGATGTTTTGGAGCCGGATTATGATGTTACCGCAATTGGTTCCGGTTCGGCTTATGCTATAGCAGCTGCCCGAGCTCTTTTGGAAAATACTGATTTAGAAGCTGAGGAAATAGCTACCAAGGCTATAAATATAGCAGCCGATATTTGCATTTATACAAATAAGAATATTACAGTAGAAAGCTTAGACTAGACTATAAGTAGCCGATAAAGTTGTTCTTTTAAAGACTTGCTTGCATAAGGTAAAAATATGAACCGTAACGATACACAATTTGAAATCGAACTTTTACAAATAGCTGCTGAAGCCGGCGACAGTGCTTCGCAATACAAACTTGGTTATTGTTACGATAATGGTCTTAATGTCAAGCGTAGTGTCAATGAGGCGATAAAATGGTACAAATTAGCAGCCGAGCAAGGTCATTGTGAAGCAATTTTAACTTTGGGAATTTTCTGTGGCATTGGTCGTGGCACTTTAGCTAATAGTGATAAAGCGGCTGAATGGTTTAGCAAAATTCCCAAGGGAGAAGTGGTTTCTGTTTCGTTCCATAATTTTGGAAGTTTAACTTTTTCAGATGATGGCAACCGTGAATCTACGCTTTTAAAAACTGCTAGATGGATGCGCTTCAATTATAAAGATGGGCATATTTCTCAAGAAATTGATACTTTAGGCCCTTTAGGCGGAGGTAATATCGGATACCCAGCCGAGGATTTACAAGGCAAAATAGATTGGCTTACTTCTCTAGCTGAAAGCGGAGATGTTATGGTACAAGCCTATTTAGGCGATTGCTACCGCGATGGCATAGGCGTAACTAAAAATGCTCAAGAAGCTGTGAAATGGTATCGTTTAGCGGCTGCCCAAAATCATATCGACGCTCAGTTCGGCTTGGGAGTTTGTTACGAGCAAGGGTTTGGCGTAGAGCAAAATGCTGCTGAAGCTGTAAAGTGGTGGTTACGTTCTGCCAATCAGGGCGACGCTGTTTCTCAATTTAACTTAGCTATATGTTATGGCCAAGGTAAAGGCGTAGAAAAAAATTTAGATGAAGCTGCCAAATGGTTAAATTTAGCTAAACAGCAAAAAGACGTCTTAAAAAGCGTCGGTATTGACAATAATGAACAAGATAAGAGCGGAGAAGTTACTCCCGATTTTGTCGACAATGTAAGTGAAGATAAGATACAAGAATGGCGTGAAAAAGCGGAAGCAGGCAATGCTTATGCTCAATATAACTTAGCTATTTGTTATCGTTTTGGATGTGGCCTTAAACAAAATTTGCCCGAAGCTTTAAAGTGGTATCGTAAATCGGCTAGGCAAGGCTTTTCTCCCGCTATTCATAATTTGGCTATTTGCTATGAAAAGGGGATTGGTACTTCACAAGACATACCTGAGGCTATGAAGTGGCATCGCTTTGCCGCCAATCAAGGCGATACAGATTCTCAGTTGCTTCTTAGTGTTCATTACAATGATAAAGATGCTCCTTGGTATGATAGAGCCAAATGCTTAAAGTGGTGCCGCATAGCTGCCGAACATGGTAATATTGACGCTCAGTTGTATTTAGCTCTTTTACTTTTGGAACAAGATATAAAAGAAGCTGTGAAGTGGTGTCGTAAAGCCGCTAAAAATGGTCATGAAGAAGCTAAACGCCTTTTGCAAGCTTTGCAAGAACGAGGAGTAGATTTTACATCTTCCGATTCTGAGAGCGAATCCGAATCAGAAAATGACTCTAGTAGCAATTCTATAAGAAAAGCTAGAGTAGATGCTGAGGCACAATATCAGTTAGGGTTACGTTATTTTGCCGGAGATAGAGTTAGGCAAGATTTCGATAAAGCTATTGCGTGTTTTTATCGTGCTGCCGAACATGGGCATGGTTTAGCTCAATATTGTTTAGGTTTTTGTTATGATACGGCTTTGGGCGTAGAATATAACAAGAATGAAGCGGCTAAGTGGTATCGCAAGGCTGCTAACAATGACAAATTTTTTGATTCTTTTTCCGGAAGTATTCCTTGTTTGGCTGTTTTTAAACCTAAGCAAGTTAAAGTTATCCATAATGTGGAAGATGATCTTATCGAGCAATATCGTCTTTCTGCCGAAAAAGGATCGGCTGAAGCTCAGTATCAGTTGGCCCGTCGATACGAAGATGGTGATGGACTGAATAAAGATATTGATGAAGCTTTGAAGCTCTATCGTAAAGCTGCTGAACAGGGCCATTGTGGAGCTCAGTTGCGTTTAGGTCATATCTACTATTGGGCCGAAGATGTAAAACAAGATTATAATGAATCTAATAAATGGTATCGTCAAGCAGCCGAACAAGGTGATATGTGCGCTCAGCTTTGTTTGGGACTTTCTTACGATAAAGGTTTAGGCGTTCCTCAAAATGATATGGAAGCGGCTAAATGGTTTCGCAAATCGGCTGAGCAAGGATATACAGAAGCTCAGTTCTGTTTGGGCTTTTGCTATGAATACGGCTGCGGTGTAGTGCAAAATGATAAAGAGGCTATCAAGTGGTATCGCAAAGCTGCCGCCAAAGGCCATGATGAAGCTAATATTGGTTTAAGGCGCTGTTTGAAAAAACGTCCTCAATAAAAAATAAGGCCAAGAACTCTTTGTTAAGCATAATTCTTGGCTTTATTTTTAGGGGAATTAAAACTTTATATATGTTGTATCTATTTTAAATACCGCAGTTTGTTTGGCACTTTTCTTCAAAGATTTCTTGGCTGACATTTTTATAAAAGCGATAGCCGCCAGCAAAACTTAGACATTGAAAACCTTCTTGAGTTAAAATGCGGCAGGCAATATAACTGCGCAAGCCAGATTGGCACATAACGTAAATAGTTTTGCTTTTATCCAATTCGCTAAGCCGTTCTCGCAATTCGTCAACTGGAATATGGGTAGTAAAACCAGGAGCGAAACCTGTCTTATATTCTCTATCGGTGCGCGTATCTAACAAAGTTACACTACCATCTTGTGGCAGAGAAGCCAAATCTTCATAGAAGAAAAGTTTTACTTTGCCGCTAATTACGTTTTCGACTACAAATCCAAGCATATTGACTGGATCTTTGGCCGAAGAATATGGCGGTGCATAGGCTAAATCAAGTTCTTTTAATTGTGGTGCTGTTAAACCCGCTTGCATGGCCGTAGCTATTACGTCTAAGCGCTTATCGACACCATCAAAACCTACAATTTGGGCACCAATAATTTTGTTAGTTTCTGTGGCAAATAAGAGCTTTATAGTCATAACGCTAGCACCAGGATAATAGGAAGCGTGTGAAGTTGGAGAAATGATAACTTTTTTATATTGTATACCTGCGTTCTTGGCTGCTTGTTCATTTAAGCCAGTAAAGGCAGCGGTCATTTGTAAAACTTGTAGAATGGCGGTTCCGACTGAACCTCTGTAAACACTTTTTAAGCCAGCTATGTTGTCAGCTGCAATGCGACCTTGCTTATTGGCTGGCCCCGCCAAAGCTATGACTGATTTTTGCTCAGTAATACAATTAGTGACAGAGACTGCGTCGCCCACAGCATAGATGTCCGGATCAGAAGTTTGCATATACTCATTAACAGCAATACTGTGGCGCGGCCCTAATTCTAAACCTGCTTCTTTAGCCAAAGTAAATTCTGGAGCTACGCCTATAGCTAAAAGTACCAAATCGACTTCTATAATTTCTTTACTATCTAATTCGACTTTAACTGAAGAATCGACAGATGTTAGTCCTGTTACATTGGTATTAAGTAGTAAATTGAGACCATGATGGCGGAGATGAGAATGCAAGAAAGTAGCCATATCATGATCCAGAGGGGCTATTATATGATCACCGCGCTCGATAAGTGTGACTTTTAGTCCAATTTTAAGCAAATTTTCCGCTACTTCTACACCAATAAAGCCACCGCCCACAATAGCTGCCGATTTTATTGCTGTTTTAGAAATCGTTTCTTTTAAACGTAAGGTGTCTTCAACTGTACGCAAAGTGTAGATATTTGATGAATTTAATTTGGCGTAATTGGTTTTGGCTTGTTGCATAGCATGGGGTAAGTTGGTTTCCGCTATAGAAGGTAAGCCGGGAATACTTGGTATAACTGGTGCGGCTCCGGGAGCAAGTAAGAGTTTGTCATAATTTTCTGTAAAGACAATATCGTTTCGCAAGTCATGAACAGTTACAGTTTTGTTATCACGATCAATTTTTGTCACTTCGTGTTCCGTTTTTACGTTGATGTTGAAGCGCTGCTTTAAAGTATCCGGTGTTTGCACTGTTAAATCAGCTTGATCTTCGATAACTCCGCTTAAATAGTAAGGTAAACCACAGTTAGCATAAGAGACAAAGCCTGAGCGCTCAAAAATAGTAATTTGAACTTTTTCGTTTAATCTGCGCAATCTGGCTGCAGCTGAAGCTCCTCCGGCCACGCCACCGACAATAATAACTTTCATAAATTTTGTCTCCTTTCAAAGTTTTTTAGCGCTAAAACAGAGTTTGTTTCACTTATCAAAAGTATTGTGGCTTTTTAAAAGCGAGCAAAAATGTTTCAATCGCTAAAAAACGGGCTAAAAAAACAGACCCCGGTTATTTTACCGAGGTCTGCCTTTTCACCTACAAGACTACACTAAATAGCGTGACTATTAAAGATCGAATTTATACTTTCTTGTCGGCGGCGCAACCGGTGCGTCCGGGTTTAAGTATAACTTCGCCTTTACCGATAGCTTTGACGGGGCAAACCAAAGCGCAGAGGTGGCAACCTACGCACTTTTCTTTGTTGCAAGAAGGTTTGCGGGTCTCTTCGTTCCAGACCATAGCCTGGTGAGCGCCGTCGTAGCAAGAGATGTAGCAGCGACCGCAGCCGATGCACTTATCTTCATCAACTTCGGGATAGACAATGTAGTCACGATCGAGCTCTTCGGCGGGAATGATATTGGCATTAGCTAAGCCGATCAACTCGTGGAGTCTATCTACGCCTTGCTCTTCCATGTAGTGCATGAGACCATTCTTCATGTCTTCAACTACACGGTAGCCGTATTGCATAATAGCTGTAGTAACTTGCAAAGTGGTAGCGCCTAAGAGAATGAACTCAGCGGCGTCTTCCCAAGTTTCGATACCACCGATACCGGAGATGGGCAGATCGTGGAGGCCTTCAGCGCTGCGAAGCTGCTGGAGGAAGCGCAAAGCTACGGGCTTTACAGCCTTACCGGAGTAACCGGAGATAGAGGACTTGCCATTGACGATAGGCAAACCGACTTTGCGATCCAAGTCTACGTGAGTGACAGACTTAATGGTATTGATAGTGGCAATACCGTCGGCGCCGCCTTCTAAGCAAGCTTTGGCTACGGGAACCATATCAGTAATATTAGGAGTCATTTTAGCCATCATAGGCAACTTGGAACCGCGCTTTACAGCGGCGCAATACTTTTTGCAAAGCTCAGGATTGGCACCTACGTCGGAACCCATAGCGTGAGAAGTCATTTGCGGACAGGAGAGGTTCATCTCGATCATGTCAGCGCCGGCTTCGTCTACTAAACGGGCCAACTCGGTCCAGTCTTCTTCGTTGGTACCCATAATGGAAGCGATCAAAACGCGATTAGGATACTCTTTTTTAAGTCTGCGTAAGTCAGCTAAGTTCTCTTCTAAGCTGTGCTCGGCGATCTGCTCCATGTTTTTGAAGCCGACGAAAGGAGTGGCTTCTTTGGTCAGAGCATCAAAGCGGGGAGACACTTCGTCGATAAGGAAGTGCTTAGGGCCGATGGTCTTGAAGACAACGCCGCCCCAACCGCAGTCGTAAGCCTTTTTGCACATGTCGTAGCAATTGCCTACGGGAGAAGAAGACAAGCAGAAAGGATTTTCGAAACGAACTCCAAGGAACTCAACGGATAAATCTTTATGGATCATTTACTTATTGCCTCCCAAGCTTTCGTGAATGGCCTGGGCAGCTTCTTTGCCCTTCTTAACGGCCCATACAACAGTTTTGTCGCCGTGAGCGATGTCGCCGGCTACAAATACTTTTTCATCAGCAGACTTGTAACCATCAAAATCGACTTCGTTCTTAACAATGTTGAGACCTAAGTTCTCGGCATTGACTTTTTGACCGACGGCCAAAATGATTTTGTCGACTTCAATATTGATCTGGCTGTTAATGTGACGGTGCTTGAAAGTGACGGTGTGGCCTTCGACTTTTTCGGGAACATAACCGTCGATAATGGTTACGCCTAAAGCCTGAGCGCCGCGCAGCTCTTTCTGGGAAGCTAAGAACTCGGAGAACTCTTCGTAAACGACATCGGTAACGTTCTTGACGCCGAGCATCTTGAGGGTAGTAACAACGTCCATAGCTACGTCGCCGCCGCCGATAACCAATACGTTCTGAGGAACTTCTACATTGCCCTTATTCTCTTTGGTGCGAGCCAAGAAGGATACGGCGGTCTCTACACAATCGTTGCCTTCGAACATAGGAAGCATTTTGGCTTCGCTGGAGCCGATAGCGATCAAAACGGCGTCGTGCTCAGCTTTGAGTTGCTCTAAAGTTACATCAGTGCCAACTTTGGTATTAAGTTTGAAGTTGGCGCCTAATTTTTCGATAAGGGAAATTTCGTGATCGACAACAGCGTTGGGAAGACGATATTCAGGAATACCATAGCGGAGGTAACCGCCGGCTTTCTCGTTCTTCTCATAAATGTCGACAGCGTATCCCAAACGAAGGAGGGAAGCAGCAGCCTGGAGTCCGGCAGGGCCGCTACCGATAATGGCGATCTTTTTGCCGTTGGGCTTGCCTTTTTCGAGAATTTGCATGCCAACCTGGCTCTCGAAATCGGTGACGAATCTCTGGATACCGCCAATATCAATGGGACGATCGATACCACATCTGGAGCAACCTTTTTGGCAATATCTCTCAGTGGGGCATACACGGGCGCAGATGGAACCCAGGGCGTTATTCTCGCGAATGGTCTCGGCAGCACCTTTGAAGTTCCTGAAACGGACGCTGCGAATGAAGCGGGCAGGATCAGTTCCGGCTGGACAAGACTTAGAACAAGGGGCATCATGGCAAAGCAGGCAGCGCTGAGCTTCCTCCATGACTGTCATCATAGTGTAAGCTTGCTCGACTTCTTCTACGTACTTATTAGTCATTTTCTTCCTTCTTTTAAGTATCAACAGACATTCTGCCAAACAACGGCAGGCCTCCATTATACATGATTTTTAACATTAAATACCTAGAAAAAGAAAAAATATCCATAAAAATATTTTCTCTTTAGGTTTTTAGGCGTTGAATTGTTGCTAGCTTGACCTTTCTTATACTGACGTGGTAAAATCACTTTTGGTTCGGAGGCAAAGTGCCGGTGCGCTTTTCGGTGAAGGTTCCACTTGAAGAGTTGGGCAGCGGTGTTCCTAAAAAACTCGGGGGTGTCCCGGTTTCGACGGGGAGATGCTTTGCCGATGGTTGCGAGTCGAGTTGTCGAAAGCTCGTAAAAAAGTCGAAACTTTCAAACATTAACTGCCGAAGATAATTTGGCTCTCGCCGCCTAGTGCGGTGCGTCCGCTCACCTTCGTCGGCGGAGGTGTACCGGGCGTGAACCACGCCGTCTACCCATTTGCCGCTAGTCTCTCGGCTGCATAGGGGAAACACCAGAGGGTATGGCTTACCGAGATCCGGCCCGGGGGAGCTTGGCAAGCCGAGATTAAAGCCTAGGCTACACTCGTAGAGGCTGTCGTGGAGGCCTCTTCGGACGCGGGTTCGATTCCCGCCACCTCCACCATATAAAGTAAGAAACTCACCAACACGGTTTTGTGTTAGGTGAGTTTTTTGTTTTATTGCTTCTTTCTAAAATCGCCGCGTAAAATTATAAATGCAAACCAAACAACTGAAAAATCAAGCAAACTCAATAAAGCTAGCCATTTAATGGGGGATAGTAGGCCGGCTGTTAATAGACATAAAAAGGCTAGCCCTGGCACTCCGGAAACATTGTGGCCGCTTTTCTTGGCGGCAAGAGGCGCTGCTATATATGTTAATATCCAAAAAAATAAACCTAATGCCCAAAAGATGCCGTCTATAACCCACATCATAATGGGAAAATACTCATACATCTTTAGCTAGAGCTCCGTTTAAGAAGCAATCAATTTGCATATCCATATCCAACTTAAAATCAGCTTGGTTTAATAAACATACATGAATAAATTGGACACTAAAAATGCCGCTAAAGCTATAGGCTAATTGCATTGAAGAGTAGTCGCGGCGAATAATGCCTAACTCTTGGGCCTTAGTAAATAACTTATTTAAATAACCGGTAATTTGATTGGTAATATCATCTTCCATTACCTTATCCAGTATACTACTGTGGCTCAACGATTCACCAAAGATTACTCTAAAACAAGCACACTTCTCTCTGTCTTGATTTATGGTGGACAGAGCTTCTGCTAATTTGCGCAGACTGTTTCGTAAATTAAAAGTTCTGTTATCTAAATTTTGCCGTTCAGCTTCTTCTAAGAAATGGACGATAGGGTGAAACCTTCTGACAACTTGAACCAAAAGATCTTGACGATCCGTAAAATAGTGATAAATAAGAGCCGGCGAAGAAAAGCCAGCTTCTTTGGCTATAGCTTGATTGGTAGCTTGCTTAGAGCCGGAACGAGCAAAAACGCGCAAAGCAGCTTGCAATATTTGCTCTTTACGCTGTGAAGCTAGTTCCGCTCGGTTTTTCTTTTCGCAGGAATTGCTTTTAGAAGCAAGGGCAATAGTTTTACTCTTTTTAGGGCGAGTAGGTTCCTCATCAATTTGTATATCTTTACGGCGTAGTATTTTTCCCATTTTGCCCCAAGTTACCTTTGCTCTGATATTTCTCCATCAGTAGAAATTTTAACAACTTGCCAGGGAATAAACTTTCCGCTATTATTCAGGGCTTCTATAGCCATTTGTTCCAAGGGCGCACAGCAAGGAACATCCATACGCACAACCATTAAGCTTCTGATATTGTTATTTAGTAGAATCTTGCTCAGCTTTTGAGTGCATTCTTGATCATCAAATTTTGGACAACTTATAACAACTGTGCGCCCATGAATGTATTCTTTATAAAAAGAAGCATAAACGCAAGACGCACAATCGGCAGCTAAAAGCAACTTGGCTTCTTCGAAAAATTCAGCCTTCTCAGGCACAAGTTTCAACTTTATAGGCCATTGCTTGGCAGCTTTTATATTGGCCAAGTTGATGGCTCCTCGCTTACATTCGGGGAAGTGACATTCCAAATCGCAATCGTTATTGGTAATTTCATTTGCTTTAATATGTTGAGGAGCCATCTTTTGTATACCTTTCGGTTATGCCGATTTTCTTCTACAAGTCAATCGTTTTTTTCCAGATATTTTCTATGCATCTGCAAGCTAAAGTTCTGATAGAACCATCTTGGGTTCCTTCTCCCAGAGCTCTAAACTCCCAGCCATTGTCACGACGTATCAACTCTCCAAAAATCATGGCTGTCATGCCATCGTATTTATGAGAGAGTTCAAAACGGCACAACTCTTTATTGGAGTCGGCGTCACAAATTCTGATGTAGGAATTATTTATTAAGCCAAAGTGCTGCCGACGTTTTTTAGCTTGATAAATATTAGCTACTATTATCAAACGATCGTACACTTTAGGCAAATTGTCAAGATCTATGTAAATTTGCTCACAATCACCTTCACCCTCACCGGTTAAATTATCTCCCATATGTATAATACAACCGGAATCATGATGCAAATTTTGGAAATAAACTATGTCTTCGTGGCGTACTAAGCGGCTGCCTTGGCAAGCTATAATCGAAGCGTCACAATCAAAGTTGTCGTAGTAATCTTTTACTTCTTCCGCTTCGTCCCAGCCCAAACCGACCATAGCCTTTTTTAATTGTCCGCCGCCCTTTTTTTCTAAGCTGACTTTTTGACCTTTTTTCAAACTTACGGGTTTTAAGGCTCTGGAAGTGCTAATTGTGGCGGGAGTATCTTCTTTGAGCTGATTAAAAGTAACCGCTTGTGATACAACCGTTGCTTGATCCATAGCTGCAGGCCGTGCGTCTACAATATGGCTGGTAGGAGTCGATTGTGCTGGAGAAGGTGAGGAAGCTTGCCTTGGAGGTGTGGATGGAGTGGTGGCAATTGACTGATTGGTTACTGACCAAGAGGGGACAGGCCCAGCAGCTCTGGCCGCAGCTACTGACTGAGGAAGACTAGGGGCATTTCCTAAGTTCGCTACCGGTTCAGGCTTGGGCGAAGGTTGAAAAACTCGTTTAGCCGCAGACTGGGCGTTAGTTACAGAGGGACGGGCTGGAGCTGTAGCTGATAAATTGACGCCAAGATCCGTATTACTAGCCCAAGAATTACTTATTTGGGGAATGGGAACTACAGTATCGGTAGCTTCAACAAGTTCTTCACCGCCATAATTGCGCAATAAATCGCCAAGGCCGCCGTTGAAGCCTTGAGCAATAACACCTATGCGCCAAACACCTTTGCGGTAAATTTCCAAAGAGATGATGGCTTTTTCGTGTTTAAAATCGCTACCGCGCAAAAGCAAAGAAAGAACAGCTTGACCTTTTTGCTTGAGACAAATTTTATGATTGTCGATTTGCCCCATAGTGCCGTTGCCATCTATACTTACTGTAAAAACAATTCGCTCGATAGAAGTAGGAAGCGAGGTCAATTTCACAGTAAAGATAGCAGAATTGTTGATTCGGTTGTAACTTATTTCTCTCTTGGGAGAAAAGGGCTGATTATAAAATATCATATAGCGATCATCGGAAAGCTTATCCTCATCATCCACACCAAAGCAGCAATAATCATAAACTGCTTTACCTTGAACGCTCATCTCTACTTCAAAACTATCTTGCAAGTTTAAGTATTTTTCTAATTTATCTCTAAAACCGCGTTTCATATCCATAATATGGTTAATTCCTTTCCCCGCCAGCTCTTTTAATGTAAGTTGCTGATAAAAACTAAATCATGCCCCGTTGTTTTATTTCCTTAAGCCAAAGAGGGAACTCACGAAGCATACGATCGTACAATTCTGCGTCACTTATATCGTGTAAATCGTCTAAGGCGAAGAAATTGGCATTGTCAATATATCTGCCTGGCATAGTATCTAGCTGCTCTAATATGCCGTACATTTTTCCACCTATACCTACAAATTGCCAGAAAATAGGATACTTGGAAGCTTCTATTAAAACTTTTTGAATTTCTTCAGCTTTGCTTACACCGCCGTCGCTGAGAAAAATAACATAAACAGGTTCCTGAGAATTTTTAAAATTGCTCAAAACGTCCAACATAACTTTGGGCTCATTGTTCAAGAACCCCAAGTCTCTCATCACATTGAACCAATTTTCAGGAACTGTATCTTTGTAATTGCGCAGATTTACAGAAGGCACTCGTTTGTAACTGTCACCGAAGAACCAGCAATCAAATTCACCATCATCGTCAAACTGGACGGCTACAGGCACAACTCGATTGACAAATTCTTGAACCATACCGCTTTGATAGCGAAATGACATGGATCCGGACATATCTAACACTAAAGCTACTTTGGCTCGGCAATCTTCAAGCTTGTTCTTTTTAAGGGAAACAGTGAAAGTTTTGGCTAAAGAAACTAATTGAGGAGCTTCTTTTTCTATTTTTTTCTCTAAGGAAACTTTAAATTTGGCAGTTGAACCAGGCTGTTCTTTTAATAGCGTATTGGCGATAGCTTGTTGAGTTTGTTCTTGCTTAGGTTGATGTAAAGGCTCGGAAGAAGTCTTTATTTGAGTAGGTTCAGTATGTTGGGGAGAAGAACTAGTCTTTGATACGAGCGACGCCGAGTTATCTCCCGTAAGTTCTTCGCCGCCGTAAGAGCGCAACAAATCGCCCAAACCGCCAAAGAATCCACTAGCCACGGCAGCCAGGCGCCAGACGTTCTTTTTGTAAATTTCAATAGAAATAATAGCTTTTTCTTTGGTAAAGTCTTTGCCTGTCAGATTCAACTCCAATACTGGTTGCCCATTTTGTGAGACATAGACTTCGTGTGAAGCTATTTCGCTCATGCAACTAGAACTTCTAGCGTCTATATTGGCTGTAAACACTATCTTATTTATAAAATCTGGCAACCGGCTAAGGTCAATAGTAAATTCGGCGTGACCGTTAGCCTGGCGGAGGCTGATTTCATTTTGAGGAGAAGTTGGCTGGTTATAGAAAACCATATAGCGATCATCGGAAAGCTTATCTTCTTTATCGACACCGAAGCAGCAAAAGTCGTACTCAGCTTGTCCTTCTATATTCATAACTACTTGGAAGGCACGCCCTATGTCCAGATGCTTTTCCAACTTATCTCTAAAGCCGCGTTGCATATTCATAAACAAAACCTCTCTCTGGCTACTATATTGCTTATTGGCTACTTAAGCTTAAATTAGGTCAGCTATTTTTCTTTTTCCTTCTTATAGGGATTGGTATTACTTTAGTTGGTAAAATATTAGCAGAGTTTTTCTTCCTACTTTTATCATCCGCAGAAAAAGGTTCTGACAAAACATGGCCTTTTATAGTTAGATCAGCTTGGCGTGGCTTTAATTTTGTCGTTCTATTGCTAAAATAAGCTGAGTTGTCAGCAATGCCGACGTCAACAGAACTGCTTGAAGAATTTGCCCTCTTTTCTTCGACGATTTCATTGATAGTTTTATTGTAACCGCAACTCAAAGCGGCCAGACGCCATTCTCCGCCTTTTTTATATACTTCACAGCATACTATCAGTTTTTCTTGGCGGAAGTCGCGGCCTTGAAGTTTAAATACGAAGATACTATCTCCGCCCTGTTTTAATTCAGCCTTTTGCCAAATTATATCGCTCATAACATGCTCGTCCTCAATATTTATAAGGAAAACGAGTTTTTTCACTTGAGCGGGCATGAGCGGAAGATTTATTGTGCAAAGGGCGCCTTGCGTTGTATCTTGATAAATAATTTCATTTTTCGGTGAATGCGTATGGCCGCTCCACAATATGTAATCGCTACAATAAGGAATATCTTCGGGAGTTATGGCCATGCAACAGTAGCTACACTGCACTGAACCGGAAATTTCTAATTCCAGAGTAAACTCTTGAGAAATATCTATATAATTTCTCAATTTGCTTCTGAAGCCGCGCTGGATTTCCATATTGCCTCTCTTTCAATGTCTTTGAACAGTTCTTGAATTAAGATAGATGAGAACTAAGAGATTAGGCCCATTTTAGTCGCTTCTTTGCGCCACTTAGAAAAATCACTCAACAAGAACTTATACAATTCCGGAGTTGAGTTTTGGGAAAAACCGCTGATAGCGGCAAATTTTGCGTTGCATACGGTTGAACCTGGCAAATTGGTAATATTTTCGAAAACTCCGTATCTGCTGTTGCCCATGCCTAAAAATTGCCAAAATACAGGGAATTGTGAAGAGGACACAACCATTTGCTCTATCTGGCTATTTAAAGGTATATTTCCGCTGGTTATAAACAAAATGTAAGAGGGCATGTTAAAAGGTTGACAACTCGATAATACTTCGGTCATTGCTGTGGTCTCTGATTTGTTTTCTCCTAAAGACCACATTAAGCTGCCCCAATCGTTAGGAATAGCGGAAGCGTAGTTTCTTTCTCCGATAGGGAACATCTTTTTGGGACGACTGCCATAGAGCCAATATTCTAGCTGAGCGTTATCACTAAATTGCATGGCTAAGGGAAGCACTTTAGTTATCAGATTTTGCATAGAGCCGTTGGAAAAATATTGGGCTGTCTGTTGAGATGCTTCAATAACCAGGACTATGCGGGCGCGGCACTGGGCCAAATTTAAACTTGGCAGAACTTTTTTTAAGTTTTGTACAGCGCCATTGAGCATGGCGTCATTTATCGGTCTGGCGTTAGTAGTGGGGCGGGAAGCTCCTGCAGCTGGAGTAAAGGCTCGCGGAACAGATGTCGGCTGAGGCTTAGGGGCTTGGGGCTTTGAATTTTGACTTGGACTCGGACTTGGTTGCGGACGTGTCGCATTTGAAGTGGAAGTTTGAGCTGGTTGTTCCTCAGCTTCTTCTTCGCCGCCATAGTTGCGTAACAAATCGCCTAAGCCACCGTTAAAACCGCTACCTATAGCTGCAAAGCGCCATTCACCTTTTTTGTAAATTTCTGCGGAAATAAGGGAAGATTCTCTTTGAAAATCACTGCCACTGAGTTTGAAATTGAGAACAGTGCGCCCATTTTGCACAACTGAAAGCTGATGCGACTTAATTTTACTCATATCGCTATTGCCATCTATACTTACTGTAAAAGCAAGCTTATTGATGGAATCAGGCAACTTATTTAGCTTTACAACAAATTTGGCGCTGCGATTGTCGCCTTGATAACTAACTTCTCCTTTAGGAGACGAAATTTGGTTATAAAAAACCATATAGCGATCGTCAGACAGCTTATTTTGGGCGTCAACTCCGAAACAGCTGTAATCATACTCTGCATTACCTATTGTTTGTATTATTACTTCGAAAGTGCTGTTAATATCGAGGTGTTTGCTAAGTTTATCCCTAAAACCGCGTTGTACTTCCATTATGCCAGCTCCGTTTGTTTAAGTGATACTTTTTTTTTGCCCGATATTGATGTCGATGCCAAAAAATGCCATATAAGTTTTCTACTTTAAAAGGGTAAATCCTTATCTTTTTTTGCTTTGACTTGCTTATGCTCTGTTTTGTTTTTCACTTAAGTATTAAGCACTTTTTTTTTATGTTAGTAAGGTAGAAGTTTTGTATATTACGGTACTTAAAACTATCTTTTTTTAGAAAAATAAAAGTAGTTAAAGAATAGGCATAGAATAGACTAGAGCAGGCTGATTTTCTACGAAACGAATGTTCTTAAATGTCTGCAACCAGCATTTTTTAATGTCTGCAATCAGCATTTTACATTTTTACAGTGGCCTTATGTGTACCGCATTTGGTTCAGTCAGCTGCTTTGTCGTGCTAAAAAATCAGAAAGGGAATAATGTCCTTTATGAATTTGAAAAAAGGTTTGACTGCGTCTCAGGTTGAGGCAAGTCGGAAAGAACACGGATCCAACATTTTAACGCAAATTCCACCGGATCCGCTGTGGAAAAAGATTCTCGAAGGCTTCGAGGATCCTATGATTATTATTCTGTGCGTTGCTTTGGCCATTCAGGTAATATTATGGTGCATGAAACAGGCCGAGTGGTTCGAGCCTGTTGGCATTTTGGTGGCCATTATCATTGCTAACGGTGTAGCTTCTATAAGCGAAAGTAAGCAAGAGGGCAAGGCTTCGGCTTTAAAAGCTGAAGAAGAAGCCAAAGAAATGGCCAAAGTCATTCGTGACGGCAAACTCAGCGAAGTCCATGTCAGCGAAATTGTTGTTGGCGACATCGTCTTCCTTCAGGCCGGCGACAAACTTCCTGCTGACGGTGAAATCGTCGAAGGTGAAGTTAAGGTTGATCAAGCTGCTTTAAATGGCGAGACCGAAGAAGCCACTAAGCGTCCCGTAGCCGACGAGTCGGAAAAGAAATACGACATCAAAGACTTGCTTAATCTCCACTACGCTTATCGCGGTACCGTAGTTTGCGGCGGCGAAGCTCATATGGAAGTTAAAGTAGTCGGTGATAAGACTCTCTTCGGCCAATTGGCTTTGGAAGTTCAGGAAGATACCCGCGAGACTCCTTTGCAAGTTAAGCTCGGCAAATTGGCTCAGCAAATCTCCACTTTCGGTTATATCGGTGCTATTGCTATCGTTTTGGGCATTTTAGCCAAAACTTTCATTTCCGGTGAGCTTCCCCAGGGGTTCTATGAATGGGTCAAGTTGCTTATCAATGCCATTACCGTAGCTGTTACCATTATCGTTTGCGCCGTTCCCGAAGGTTTGCCCATGCTTACCTCCATTTTGCTCTCTTTCCAGAGTTTAAAAATGGCCAAAGATAACGTTTTGGTTCGCAAAATTAACGGTTTGGAAACTGCCGGTAGTTTAAGCTTACTTTTTAGCGATAAAACTGGAACTATTACCGAAGGTCGTCTTTCCGTAGTGGAAATGGCTACCGGAAACGTAGTCAAAACTTTTTCTTCTCTTAGCGAAATTAATGTCGCTTTACGTACCGATATTGTAGCTGGCGTAGGTATCAATAACAGCGCTTCTGCTAGCAATGGCAACGTTATTGGTGGTAACAGTACCGACCGCGCTTTGATGGCCTACTTAATTGAAGCCCAAGAAGCCGAATCTATCGACAAGAGCAGTGTCAAAGCCTTCAATGCTTTCGACTCCAACAAAAAGAGCTCCAGCGTTACCGTCCATCGCGATGGCAAATTGGTAACTTTTGTTAAGGGCGCTCCGGAAAAGATTATCGCTCGTTGCAATAGTTTTGTCGACGAAAATGGTATCGTCCAGCCTTTCACCGATAAAGAGACCATTACTTCCTATATCGACACTCAGGCCGGACGCTCTATGCGTCTGTTGGCTGTAGCTAAAGTAGATGGCGAAAAGGATGATGAAAATCTCACCTTGTTGTGCGTTATTAGTATTCGCGATAACGTGCGCCAAGAAGCTGTAGCCGCAATAAAAGAAGTACAAAATGCCGGCATTCAGGTTGTAATGGTGACGGGCGACCGTAAAGAAACCGCTGTAGCTATTGCTAAAGAAGCCGGTTTACTTACTCAACCCGAGCATGTGGCTTTAACTTCTGCCGAAATGGGCGAGAAGAGTGACGAAGAACTCAAAAAGATTCTGCCTAACTTGCGCGTAATTGCTCGCGCTTTGCCCACCGATAAGAGCCGCCTGGTGCGTGTTGCTCAAGAGCTCAACTTGGTTGTAGGTATGACCGGTGACGGCGTCAACGACTCTCCCGCTTTGAAAAAAGCTGATGTCGGTTTCGCCATGGGTAGTGGTACAGAAGTAGCCAAAGAAGCTGGCGATATTACCATTCTGGACGACAACTTCTTATCCATTGAAAAGGCTATTCTTTATGGCCGTACTATGTTTAAGAGTATTCGCAAGTTCCTCATCTTCCAGTTGACAGTAAATGTAGCGGCTGTACTCACTTGCTTCATCGGCCCGATGATGGGTGAGAACGTGATGATGACCGTAATCCAGTTGCTCTTAGTCAACTTGGCTATGGATACTTTGGCGGCCATTGCTTTCGGCAGCGAACCTGCTTTGAAAGAGTATATGCAAGAGAAGCCTATTCCTCGTTCAGCCAGTATCGTCAGCAAGGATATGTTTATAGAAGTGCTTATCAGCGCATTTTATATTACTGCTCTCTGTTTGGCGATTCGTTTCTGCCCGGCCGTTTGGGATTGGTTCGGTTGCATCAATCTTGCTGCCCCCGATACCACTTATCTTAAGTCGGCTCTCTTCGCCACTTTCATGATGGCTATTACCTTCAACGGTTTCAATGCCAGAACCGAACATATCAACACCTTCAAGGGCTTGGGCCTCAACCTCAACTTCTTGTTGGTTATGGGCGCTATCTTTATTATTCAGTTCCTGTTTGTTGAATTTGGTGGCGTGGCTTTAAGCGTCGAGCCTCTTACTATGCAAACTTGGGCTGTGTGCTTTGGCTTAGCTTTCTTAGTCATTCCTATCGATATGATTCGCAAAGCTATTATGCATCATAGCAAATAGTCATTTAACTTAAGCTATTGCTTACAGAGGGCTGTTTTCGTAACTGAAAGCAGCCCTTTTTTGGTACATTTTTCTTTTCTTTACTTTCTATATTGTTTTTTTTCTTACACTAAGAAAGGAGGAAAGTATAAGGCAACGAAATCACCGAGTATTCAGTTTGTATTCTCTGGAAATATCTTTAGTTGCATTTCTTTCCTTAAAGTTTGCTTTTAGCATCATCGGAAAGAGACAACTTGAGAACAAAGTCTAAATAGAGGAGGACTTCACCATGGCAGTTAATTTGAGCAAGGGTGGAAGAGTCAATTTATCTAAGGATAATCCCAGTTTGAAAAAAGTTCGCGTTTGCCTCGGCTGGGATACCAACAAATACGATGGCGGATACGATTTCGACTTAGACGCTGCCGCTTTCTTGACAGGATCTAATGGTAAAGTCACTACCGAAACCGACTTCGTCTTTTATAATAATAAGCTCCATCCCTCTGGCTCTGTCGAGCACATGGGCGATAATAGAACTGGTGACGGCGAAGGCGACGACGAAGAGATCGTTATCGATTTGGATAAAGTTCCCCAGAATATTACTGGCATCTCCTTTACCGTAACGATTCACGAGGCCGGCCCTCGTGGTCAGAACTTCGGCCAAGTTTCCAATGCTTATGTCCGCATCGTTAATGATACGAATAATCAGGAAGTTATGCGCTACGACTTGGAAGAAGATTTTAGTAATGAAACCGCTATCGTAGTAGGCGAACTTTACCGTAAGGGTACCGACTGGAGCTTCAAGGCCATTGGTCAAGGCTTTAATGGTGGTTTAGCCGCTCTGTGCGCCAATTTTGGTATCGACGCCGCCTAGTTATTATGTAACAACTATATAGTTCTATCTATTCACTGCGCCTTGGTTGCCATTTTGAATTGTCGATAATTGGTCTATCTTCGTACCAATTTTATCAACAGTGCAATGGCAGCGGGCGCTTTTGTTTTTTTTCTCTTCTTAGTAATATGCTTGGCAAGTAATATTCTATAAGTTACTGCGAAAGCGTTGCTTTTAATATAAGTGAAAACCGTTTTTAGTTTAATTACTAACAAGGTGATGTGATTTTATAAGTATCTATTTTACAAGCAAAAA
>ERZ869991.211-NODE-211-length-19402-cov-6.894799_pt1 | contig 19402 bp, 9 predicted proteins | sample MGYA00520862_ERZ869991 | MGnify/ENA primary metagenome ERZ869991 (study PRJEB32232, sample SAMN07284978) | human gut metagenome | biome: human-associated habitat; material: feces | host: Homo sapiens | place: Tanzania | collected 2014-08-11 ...
ATAGCTGAGGGCATGGAACTGGGGATGAAGCAAGGCATGGAGAAAGGCAGAACAGAAGGCAAACATGAGGCCAACACAGAAACGGCACAACGTTTGCTGGAAATGGGACTTTCTGCCGAACAAGTTGCCAAGGCTACCCAGCTGCCTTTGGAAATCATTAAGAATCTGAGCAATTCATAATAAATAGAACTTTTGCAAATTTTCGCCGCACGCCCTGTTTTGCCCCACACGCCCTGATACAACAAAAAAGGGGTCTATACGCCACCCGACCATCGTGGCATATAGCCCCTTTTTTCTTTTCCGACGGGTCGGAAATCAAATAAAATAGCTTGATTTCACAAAATCAAAGTAATATCTTTGATTTTTCAAAAGAAAAATATTATCTTTGCACCAGAATTAATCAAATTATTCAAGTTTATGATAAAAGGCGTGATTACAGGAGATCTGGTAAACTCCACAAATATTGCTGCAGAATGGAGGCAATCTGTATTGGATGCATTGAATGTATGCGTTGCAGATTTTCAGCCTCTAACTCTCTGCAATCTGGAAATGTACCGTGGTGATAGTTTCCAAATAGTTATTGATAAACCAGACTATGCCTTGGCTGTAGCCATTGCGCTAAGAGCAAAACTTAAAGCAATGACTCCTGGCAAACTGCAGCTTTGGGATGCGAGATTGTCCATTGGTATTGGTGACATTTCTTTTGAAAGCGACAATATTGTAACTAGTGATGGAGAGGCATTCAGATTATCTGGCCGTTCGTTTGACAACATCGGGAAAAAAAGACTGAGCATATCGACCACATGGTCTGATTTTAATAAAGACATGGATCTAGTCACTCGTTTTGCTGATGACATAATTACGTCATGGACTGCTAAACAGGCAAAAGTAGTCTATCAGGCAATACTCTTTCCTAAACTTCAGAAAGACCTGGCTGAGGATTTGGGCATGACAAGACAAAACTTTAATTATCACTGGAGTTCAGCTAAGGGGCAGCTAATCCTTGACTATGTGGAATATTTCAAATCGTTAATTTCAAAATACAATAAGCAGTAATATGGAATCAATCATCATATTTGTAAAGTTACTCTGCGCCCATCTATGTTCTGATTTTATACTTCAGACAGATAGCATCAACAATGGGAAGCGCAAACCTGGTATCAAGGGGATTGGTTATCTGTTGCTTCATAGTGCCATACATATTAATGTTAAGACCATCTTCTATCTTATTGGGGTTGTTTCTTAACAAATGGACGCCTGTATCTTCTAACACACAGAGTTTGCCTAATGCCGGACAATGGATAGGTTATATTGAAAGGATCATGATTCTGACATTCGTCCTTGTTGGCAGTTTTGAAGGGGTCGGCTTCTTGCTGGCCGCAAAGTCTGTTTTCCGTTTTGGTGAATTAAACAAAGCCAAGGAAATTCGCACAACAGAATATGTTTTGATTGGCACTTTTTCTAGCTTCACTATAGCAATTCTTACAGGAATAGTAATAAGAAGTTTATTCTAAGCATCCCTGATACAATACAACCAAAGGGTCTATACGCCACCCGTTCATCGTGGCATATAGACCCTTTTTCTATTGTATCTGTGAAAATCTGTGGGACAAGAAATAACTCCCGCAGCTTTAGCTTTCCCTTCTGCCGCCGATTTCCAATCCACAAACGTCGCAGATTTTTACCAAGCAAAAACTAGGAATCCAAAAACATTCTCATATTTTTTTTGGGGATTTTGGGGATTTAAAAAAATCCACAGCGAGCTTCAACAGCGGGCTGTGGACTTCTAGAATACAATTCTATAAACCTAAAAAACTAAACCTATAAACCTAAAAACCTAACTAACCTAAACTTAAAAACTTTTACCTAAAACTTAACCTAAAACAACTAAACCTAAACTTATAATCGTAAACCATATCATCCCGAAACGAATCGATTCACCGTAAGTAAACCAAACCTTTCTGAATTCTGGTGCAAAGATAAGGTATTTCTGTATATAATAGGTGAAAAAAACGTTCAAAAAACAGCAATTTTTGGCATTTTTACGCATCACGAACGATTTATAGTATCAAATGAACGATAATTATACGCTCAAAAGACTATCAGACGAAAAAGAAATTGGTTTTTCAGAGGATTTTTTGTAATTTTGCAGGCAAAAAACAGATAATCATGAAGAAGATTTTATACTTCGTGGCTGCCATTGCCGCCACAACCCTTATTACGACAACCGGTACCAGCTGCAAGTTTGCACCCGAACAGCAGGATGGCGACACCGTGGCTGCCAGCGAATTCTATCCGGAAGACACATCGTCTGTCCACGCCAAAAAGATGGCGAAGAAGACAGCTGAGCAGGCTGCCATCGTGGACAGTACCGACATCTTTTATATAGGCAGCGGTTCTACCAAGGATATCATCCAGCTGGTATCCTACCCTTCACGCCGCGACACCTTTATATATAGCAAGACCCTACATATCAAGGTGAAGGGTAATGCCGACATCAACCACGTGGTAAGAGTAGACTACTATCTGCTGAACGGCAAGGATTCGCTGGTGAAATATGTAGAGGAGGTGAAACTCGATGCGAAGAAATAAAAAAAAGAGGATGCGTCATAAATCCAAGACGCACCCTCTTTTTTTTATTTCTTCCGTTGAAGCACAGAAGAAAGCCCTTTACTTCATAGGATAAACCCAGATGCCGTAGGTAAAGGCATCGCTCCACTTCTGAGGCTTAGGCTCACCGTTTCTCCACCACTGGCCGATATTGGCAAACGGAGTGAGAATGAGGTCTACGTTAGAACCCTTGTAGGTTCCCTTCGCCTTGAAGCAACCGGTCATCATCGACGGATCTACCTTATCGATAGCCACTGGCTTCTGACTGACGTCTACTCTCAAATCTTTCTCTATATTACAATCATCATTGTGCAACTGCGGATTCCATACCATGTCGACGCAATATACTACCGGACCACGGAGATAAGCATAAGGAATCATAGGGGTAGGCTTCTGATCATACATGATTTCGCCACCAGGCAGCATGCGCATCTCGTAGTTGGTATGATTCTCACGCTTCACCCAGCGTTCTTCCATAGGGAAGTGGATGGTGAGCTTATCGCCCTTCTGCCATGCACGGTTCAGCTTGAAATAGCTGCTAGCCTTCACGCCGTCCAATGCCTTACCATTAAGGCTGATGGCAGGACTGCTGCACCATGATGGGATGCGCAGGTTCAACTCCTTGCTGGCGCCCTTTTGGATGGTAAGCGTAATGGTTTCGCCCGAAGGATAGTTGCCCGTTACGGAGAACTGGAAGTTCTTGCCTTCGTAGTTGGCATCCACATACTGGTTTACATAGAACTCCTTGCCTTCCTCGGCATAGAAGAACGTAGGCAGCAGCGAGATGATGCGGTGACCGCTGGCGGTACAGCAGTCTGGACCATGGAAATAGCCGTTCGGCTTGTCGCCGATAGGTGCTGTATGATAGCGGCAGCTTCCCTCCAGGGCATCCTGGGCAGCGAAGACATGGTTGATCATCAGTCGCTCCATGGCATCGGCATACTTGGTATCGCCCGTCAGCTGAAGCAGCATCTGAGAAAGCTGCATCCATGACATGGTGGCACATGACTCTACGATGTTTCCGCTCAGCGGCTTCACAAAATCATGCTCATAATGCTCGGCTACGCTCACGCCACCGGTGATATACATCTGTCGCTTGGCGATGTCATTCCATGCGCCTTCCACCTTACGGAGCAAACTCTTGTCGCCCGTGATGCGATAGAGGCGCAGGAAGCCCATAAAGTTCATGTGGAAGGTGTGGGAATGAACGTAAGGCTGCAGTTTGTCAACGCCAATCTTGCCATCGGCTACGGAGTCGAGGCGCGAGAAGGCATCCCATCCACTCCACTTGTCTATATTGGCAACCACCCATTTAGACCAGTCGAGGTATTTTTTCTTTCCAGTAATCTCATATAATCGGGCAACGGGGTCGCAGAGCAATGTTCCCTCCCAAGCGTAGTGAACGCTATGACCTGCAAAGTCGCTGGTACCGGAGAGCACCTTGCGCTTGTTTTCCGGTTCACGAAGCTTGGATGGCCAGAACTCGTTCTTGCCAGGACCAAAATTGGCGAGGAAATAGTCAGCCAGTCGTTCTACGGATTTCAGCACCTTCTTATCACCCGTCTCTTCATAAACGGTTTCGAAGGCATGAAACACGAAGTAGAGCTCATATGGATCCATACCCCGGATAGGACGCTTTGCCGAGCGGTAGCTCTTGGCTGTGGCACCGAGATATCCGTTAGGTTCCTGCGAAGCGATGATGCGGTAGAGTTTCTTCTTCACCTTCAGGTACAGCTCTTTGTCCTTGCCCTGGATGGCAGAGAGATAGGCACTCTCAATCCACTTACCGTGCTGTTCTGCCCGGGTCCAGTCCCAGCCTGTATGCTGTCGGTTCACCACGAAATCCACATATTTATCAATAGGGAAATTCTTGAGATACACATCACGGTTCAGTTTCATTCGGTCACCGATGAATCCATCGATACCCGAAATTTCAGAAACCTTCACCGGAGGTTCCAGCAACGTCACCTTGTCGTTCTTGTCGGCTGCGAGCGCAGGGATAGCCATGGCAGAAGCAGCCAGCACAACCAGTGCCTTAGAAGCAAACTTAATCATTTTCATCATTTTTATTAAAATTATTAGTTATTCATTTCTGTTGCAAAGATATTACATTCCATTCACAGATGGCATATAGATATCTGTCAAAAAGAAGGGGACTATCGTTCACTGCTCATCTTGAACCAAAGTCCCCCATATCCTGAATCATTTTCACCCCTGACATGCACGGAAGCATCCGGATACGTCAGAAAAGCTGATACCTAATATCATCATTATCAAAACACAATTTCAACTTCCGTCTTCTCTCCGTTCACCGGCACACTGGCTTCGTATACCCCGGCAGAGCGCTTGCGAACAGAAACGTTTCCCGCATTCCCCTTCAGGAAGACACGAGGCTGGGATTCGCCCGATTCGATGATGATGGCAGTATGATGGTCCTTTCCCTCCCGGTTCTCTACAGAGAAGCTTATCCGGCGGCCTTCATAACGGATGGCATTTCCCTTCAGGAAACCATCCTTCTCCAGTTCCACACCGATGTGCACAGGAGTGAAGATGCGTATCTGGCGTCTGATGCCGTCACAAGGCACGATACTCACACCGCCCTTCCTATCCATCTCCACATTGCCGCCATAGGCTACGAGTCCGAAGTCGGAATCCTTCAGGAGATAGATGCCGGCACCATGAATGCCACCGGTGAGTCCGTGGTCTATCTCGCCGTCATAACGCAGCGGACCACGTTTCTGCTTCACCGACTTCAAATCCCAGAGATAGGAATGCTGATAAGGAGTATATACCCATCCTGCTGCTCCGTCGTTCATCTTGCCCGGGAACCAATAGCCGTAATCCGTATCTGCGGTTCCCGTATTCACCAGTGCCCAGGAAGACAAGAGCGAATTATATCCCCAGTTGACATACTTTTCGGGAGCCTCGGAAAAACGGAAGGCGTAATCAAGCAGGGCTACACCGCCCATCTGGGACATATAGTCGAGATTATCCTTTCCACCACTCCATGCCGTACCCAGATGATTGAAATCATACTCATACAGTCCGCGGATGGCGAGATTACCGTCCAGCTGGTTGATCATGAAAGTATCAACCCTAGCAGGATCCAGCTGCTTGTAGGTATGCCATTTCTGCTCGTTTTTATCATACCACAACTGTTCCTGCGCTACCAGTTTGTGCTGTTTGGCATATTCCGTCACATAATAGGAAGATTCGTAAGCAGTACGGTCTACGAACATCTCCGAACCAAAAGGCCACGGATTGTCGTATACCATATAGAGCACCTTCTTCTCCCATTCCTTGCGCAGTTTCTCTGCCGCATGGTTTCTGCCTTCCGACTTCAGAGCCTGGATGATGTCCAAAAGATAGCGCTCATGGAAGTTGCCAAGCTTGTAAGCCCAATCGCTCCATCCCTTGATTGCCCATTGCTTACCCATGAAAATATTGTAGGGCACTTCGAAATAGGCCATCGCCGTGCGATAGGCACGTTCCAGATAGCCCTTGGCGTCCTGATAGCTCACAAGGTCGGGATAATCACGGGCAATCCTGTAAAGATTATAGTATATCGTGAAATGGGTAGGATAGTCGTAAGTTCTCCACATACGCTCCTTGCCACTTCCTCCGGAATTGTAGTCACCAAGGGCTCCGCTGCGCAGTTCGTGCCAGTTGTCGCATCCGTAGATACCGTATGGATAAGGCAGTTCCTTGTCTGTGCGCTGGAGTTTTCCCCAAACGAAATTCTTCTCATAATATTCCAGAGATGCTATTTCGGCCTTGTCAGGATAGGCCACGTTCTTCTCGCTCAGATACAGCGCCTTACAGTTGGACGGGTCATCAGAACCGCCCACCATGTAAGGATAAGGCAATTCGCCTATGCTGTCGGGAGAGAGTAGCACCTTGTTCTGCATATCCCACAGACTGTACAGTCCGTTATACCACTTGGTACTGTCGCGATGCTGCTGGTGGGTGGTGATGAAACGTGCACGCTTTCTGATTACCGTCTCCAGAGGTTCGGTCACATAGAAATTGAGATAGCACTTCTTCCCGTTGCCATATTCCACAGCTATCATCTGCTCGCCCAGATGGGAGAAGCGGAAATCATAGAGGTGCTTCCGGTTGAAACGTCCGCAGTCAGTAATCTGCACCTGCTGCGGATGGGCAGGGAGCAGAGCCCTTATGCGGTCCTTGCAGGCTAGGGCGCAGCGCACGTTCATTTCAGGAGAAACCACCATGCCCGGCACTACCCTTGCAACTACATACCCCTTGTCGTAAAGCCCCTTCTGGACATCCATATACGACTTGGCAAGAGAGAAATGGAAGCCTACAGTATATGACTTTCCTGCAGCAATAACCTTCGAGGTGCTTGGGAACTGCCATGTATCCGTGCTGCGGTCTACCGAAGTCTTGGAATGGATATAAAACTGGTCTCCCAGCTTCTTATACTCCAGCGAAGTGCCCTTACTAAGGGTCATCAGCAGCACATTGCCCTGCCCCTTATACGGCAGCCAATAGATGAACGAAGAGTTCCCATTCAGGAATACATGCTTAGCCAGATTATCCTTGGCAGGCAACGACTCGTTCCTGTCGCCAATCGGAATGCGGACCATCAGGTCGGTGATTTCCACCGCCTGCCTGCTGCCGTTGCTGATGGATATGTTCCAATCCATGTCGGAACCGGCAACCGAAAAGGTCTGACTGAGCTTGAGCGAAGCAGGCAACTGCCATGAAATGCGGACATGCTGCAAGTCGCTGCCCGTCATCTGTGACGGCATATCAGCCAGCTTCACGTCATACACCTTGCCCGAAATGGTATATTTCACGCTCAGGTCGCCCAGATAATCATTTCTGTTCAGATAGTTGCGCATGTCGTGCCCCTCGCCGTAAGTCAGCTGAGCCAGTCCCCTGCCCTTTGCCTCCGGTTTGAGCACTGGCGTGATGGCAAGCACAGTCCCGGTGCTCCAGAGGAGCATGATGGCAAGAGAGAATAAATATTTCAGTTTTTCCATTGTGTTTATCTTTACTGTTTTTCTGATGAAAGTTCAGTCATTAATAACCAGGATTCTGCTTGAGCTTCGGATTGGCAGTCAAGGCCTGTTCCGGAATCGGATAGAGAGAACGATACTCTCCATTAGGCTTATGACTGAGCCAGCTCTTGGTGGTGAAGACTCCAAAGCGGATCATTGTGCGACGGGAATAGCATTCGTATGCAAATTCGCGAAGCCACTCATCAAAGAGCTGTCCGAATTTAACCGGAGTCTGATCGCCCTTATCCACAATCTTGTAGTTCTCCACATATCCCCATTTGAACGAAGAGTCCTCGTTCTTCAACTCGTCATCCGTAACAGTGGCGTCGGCAATATTCTTGAAATCACGCTTGCGAACTTCAGTGACCAGCTGGCCGGCTCCAGGCTTTCCGAGACGGAGCAGACATTCAGCCTTCATCAGCAGAACCTCGGCATATCTCATCAATGGAATATCCGTGCTGGAACTCCAGTGACCACCTTCTTCCACTTCATACTTGTTCATTCTATATCCCTCCATCTCATCTACATACTTTCCGTCAGGAAGGTCTTTCGTAAAGTTCAATGGTTCTCCCTTTCGGTCATACTGTCCGTAAAGCAGGTTTCCTTCAGCATCATACTGCAATCCGTGGAGCCATGTATCATCCAATCTTCCATCACCCTCTTCATAGAGGTCAACATATTGAGAGACAGCACGCTGCATTCCTGCCTCATTAGGAGTATCGCTGGTGAGATATTTCTTTTTCAGCTCCTTATGCCAGGAGTTCATCCAAAGCCAGTTGGCATAAACGCCCTTGTTATAATCATAAGGAATCGTCATCAAGACCTCCTTTGAGTTCTCTACACCAGAAGTGCGGAAACTATCCTTGAACTTAGGCGACAAGGCACACTTGCCACTATTGATAATAGCATCACACTGGTCCATACAAGCCTGCCACTGAGGAGTTCCCGTATAAACTTCAGCATTCAGATAGATGTTGGCAAGCAGGCATCTTGCAGCCCATTCGTTGAAACGTCCATAGGTAGTTTCGTCCTGATTCTTGCTGAGATCAGGAATGGCCTCAGTCAGCTCCTTGACCATGAAATCGTATATCTCCTTACGGCTACTCTGCTCAGGCAACTCCTGACTGGTCGTTGTAACCAGAGGCACGTTTCCGAAACCATCGCACAGGCGCCAGTAATAGAACGCTCTCAGAGCACGGAGCTCGGCAATACCTTCCTTCTTGTCCTTCTCGGAAATCTCAGGGAACACATTGCGCTCAATTCTATCCAGAGCATAATTGCAGCGCACAACTCCCTGGAAACAGCCATTCCAGATACTGTAGAACCAGTCCAAGGTTGAATTCCAGGTATGGCAGTGGATGATAGGATAATTCTCATTATAAATGGAAATGTTCTGAGGACCCACTACGCAGCAGCCTGCCTGCTCTTCCACATACCAATAGTACATCTGATTATCAGAACGCAACGAACTGTACGCACCGGCAATATTGGAATCAAAATCCTTGGTCTGGTACTGATAGGTTTCGTCCAATATCTCTGAATATACGGTTTCGCCCAAATTGTTACTGCATGATGTTGCAAGGGCTACCCCCATGAAACATAATGCCGCTATATTTAACTTCTTCATAATTGTCAGTTATTTAAATTGTTGTTTAGAATGAAAGATTGATACCCAGTGTATAGGTACGGGTTGTAGGATACTGGTAAATATTGTCTACGCCTGGAGTGAGTCCAGAAATGTTGATTTCAGGATCTATACCCGAATAGCCGGTAAAGGTTGCCAAGTTAGAAACGCTTGCGTATAGGCGCAACTTCTTGATCCACTTCACACCAGACAAGTTAGGAGTATATCCCAAGGTAATATTGTCTATCTTCCAGAAATCGGCATCTTCTACATAGTAGCTCACAAATCCATCAGGCTGGTCATAAGCCAGGTTGCGATTGTCCATCTTTGGATCAAATGCACTGGCGAGCACATTTCCGCTTCCCAAAGCACCAGGAACACCCATATCCTTCTTCACCAGATTATACACCTGGAAACTGAATGCTCCACGCATGGTTACGCTCATGTCAAACCACTTATAGCGGAAAGAGTTGTTGAAGTTCAGGTAATACTTAGGCAGGGCATTGCCTATCACCTGGCGGTCAGTAGCCTGAGCATCAGCAAAACTCTTTACCTTTCCGTCTGCACCCTCAATCAGCCAGCCGCCTTTCTCGTCAATGCCCACAGACTTCCATCCATAGAAATTGCCAAGAGGCTTGCCCACCTTCAGTCGGTGAGTGATGGCATTGAACACCAAGCCGTCTATATAGTTGCCCGAAAGATACTTGTCATTGGACAGCGAAACCAGCTTGCTCTTATTCGTAGAGAAGTTGACATTGGTATTCCATGTGAAATCCTTGGTCTGAACCGGTACCGCATTGACCGAAACCTCCAATCCACTATTGCGGATAGATCCTGCATTAGCCTCAATGTTGGAAGAAACGTATGGAGGAACAGACACCTTGTAATTCCAGATCAGATCATCAGTTGTGCGGACATAATAGTCGATGCTTCCGGAAATACGGTCATTCAGGAAAGCATAGTCAAGACCCAGGTTGAACTCCTTCTTTTTCTCCCAACGCAAATCAGGGTTTCCGTTTCCACTCGCCTTCAGCTGGGTAATCCACTGTCCCTTGTAGTAGGCATAGCCACCCAGGTCAAGACGGGTAAGACTCATGTATGAACTGCCAGGGATGGTACCGGTAACACCATATCCGGCACGAAGCTTCAGCATATCCAAGAAATCAACGTTTTTCATGAACTTCTCGTTAGCGATGTTCCAACCTAAGGAAACGGCTGGGAATGTTCCCCATTTATGATTGTCACCAAACTTGGAAGAACCCTCATATCGCATGCTGGCAGAGAAGAAGTACTTGCCGGCATAATTATAGTTGAGACGTGCAAACCATCCTACCAGACGGCTACTGTTTTGGCTGGTTCCCATAGAAGCTTCGCCTCGTTGCAAAGCCGAACCCATACCCATGTTGTTGAAAGTATAGCCATCGCTAGGGAAGTCATAATTGCTCATCGTAGAATAACGGTAATTATAATTATTCCAGCTATATCCTGCCAAGCCTTCTATGCTGTGGTCCTTGAATCGATTCACATAAGACGCCGTGATTTCCATCATGTCGTTCTGAATGCGGCTGGAAGTCTGAGAGGCATATCCGTTCTTGTCATACATGGTTGTTGACTTATGACGCATGGTTTCATAATAAGAACCGAAGAAATTATCAACCTCGCGCGACATCAGGACACTGAGATTCAACCCGTTGAAAGGATTGAGCACTGCCTTTCCATACATCTTGATGTTGGTATCCTTGTTGTCACCCTTGGTTTCTTCGAGCAGGGCAACCGGATTCAATCTGGTAGGTGAACTGCCATTCTCATTCCATGACCCGTCTTCATTCTTGATGGAATAGGTTGGGTTATATTTAAGAGCATTATAATATGGATTCTCATACCAGCTACTGTATGGAGCACCATAAGAACGCTGATAACCGCTAATCTGAGCCTCCAACTTCAAGAGATTGCCCCACATGCGATGCACTACATTGATGCGTGGATAAAGAACCTCTACCTCTGACTTCTTGATGATACCTTCATTGCTAGTATAGTCAAGACTGGCTACATAAGAGGTATTCTGGCTGCCACCCTTGAGGCTTACACTGAAGGTTTTGTTGAATGGAGTCTGGGTTATCTCCTTCATCCAATCAGTACGGCTTCCGTAATCGAGAGCGCCCTTCACGCCGTCCTTTGCCAGCTGGGCATACTCATCTGCTGACAGCACATCCAACTGCTTGGAAATAGTCTGGGTGGAAATATAACTGTTGATATCAATAGTAAGAGGAGTCTCTCCCTTTACCTTCTTGGTCGTGATGATGATGACACCATTGGTGCCTCGGGTACCATAGATGGCTGCTGCAGAACCATCCTTCAATACGTCAATCTGGTCAATATCGTTAGGCGATACATCATTCAGATTGCCTTCTACGCCATCAATGATAACAAGTGGAGAAGAAGAGGAAGCAAGGGTTGTTACACCACGGAGCATAATCTGTGAGGTTGACAATGGGTTACCATCTGCCTGGACTACGGTAAGACCTGCAATCTTACCACGAACCAAACTAGCAGCATCTACCGAAGAAGCCTGGACGAAATTCTCAGCCTTCACGCTGGCAACAGAACTGGTCAGTTCTTCCTTGCGCTGGGTTCCATAACCCACCACTACCACATCATTGAGCATCTTGCTGTCTTCCTTCAAGGTGATGGTGACAACCTTGCCGGCTTGTGCCTTTACTTCCTGTGAGAGGAAGCCCACATAAGAGACAGTAAGGGTGGCAGACTTTACATCTTTAATAGTAAAGCGACCGTCAAGGTCGGTAATAGCTCCCTTACTGGTACCTTTCACCATAACGCTGGCACCGATAATAGGATCACCGTTGATATCAGAAATGACACCCGTGATACTACCATTCTGTACTACACTGTTAACAACAGGGACTGCCATAGAAGTTTGAGGCATTCCTAGGCCAATGAGCGAAATCAAACCCACTGAAAGCAAAACTTGCTTAGGAGTTTTTTGAATAGTTTTTTTCTCCATTTTATTATGTTTAAGATATGTTGTAATTCGTTTTCGGTTGCAAATATATAATAAAAGGAAGAAACACCATTCTTGATTACGGTTCATAAGAAAGGGGGCATTTGTTCAAGCCGCTTTTTGAACAAATACCCCCCTTCGGGTGGTTAAAATACCACTTATTGCTTGTTATCTCGCTGATATTCACTAGGAGATACTCCAAAGGTATCCCGGAACACCTGAGCAAAACTCTTATGGTCATTATACCCCACAGCCAACATTACATCCTGGATAGTGGCAGTCTTCTGCTTCAGCATTTCGGCTGCATGCTTCATCTTGATGCCGCGGATAAACTCCAGTGGAGTCTGTTTCACCACAGCCTTCAGCTTTCGGGAGAAGGTAGAACGCGACATACCCAGTTCGGAAGCAAGGAACACCACGTCCAGCTTCTCACTGCTCAGATGCTTTTCTACTATTTTCGTAGCCCGCTCGATAAACCGTTCATCTATCCTGGTTGCATCAAGCTGAGACTCCATCTTGGTCTGCACCATCCCCTTCAAACGTTCTACGTTGTCCTGGATGATGCCCAGCTTCTTCTCCATCGACTTATCGCCCGCCTTGATATTGCCGGCTATGGTGCTGATGGTCATCAGTGGGGTGACGAGTTCCTTCGAAACAGTGGTGAGATATTCCTTCTTGCCTTCTGCCACATTCTCTTCGATAATCTGGTCGTTGTGCTCCTCTACCCGCTCCTTATATCGCTTGATGATCTGCCATAAGGCAAGAACAAAGAGAAGTATATAGACAGCATATGCCCAACCTGTCTCCCACCAGGCTGGCAGACGATGAATCTCAAAGGTAGCAACATGCTTGCTCCAGAGTCCGTTCTCGTCGGTAGCCTTCACCTCGAAGACATAATCGCCCTTCGCCACCTTATTATATATAGCAGCATTCTTGCCCACGGGCAGATACACCCAGTCCTTGTCAACCCCCTTCAGACGATAGGCGTAGCAGATGCGTGCCTGATTGTTGAAATCGAGTGAAGAGAATTCGATGGTGATATTCTGCTCATCTGGACCTATTTCTATACTACGGCTGGTTTTCCTGCGCTGAGGATCGAGCCAGATACTCTTGCCCATCACCTTGATGTCCGTGATGCAAGCATGAACATCCTTAGGAATACTCTCCAGACGCTGGCTGGTCTTGAAAGATACCATGCCTGGGATGCCGCCGAAAAACATCTCGCCACTCTGAGAATCACGGAAGACGGCACGGGGCAGAAAACGGTGCTGCACAATGTCGTCATCGCCCGTAGAATATACTCTGACGGCGCCATTCCCAGGATTGAATTCCCTGATGGTCTGAGGAGTCATGATCCAAAGATGGTTGAATCGGTCTACCTTCACATGGTCTACCATATCGCCATTGAGTCCCGCCTTCAGGGTATAGTCTGTATAAACTGAAGGGTTGGTGGAAGTAAATGACAGAAGCTGGCCTTCGCCCGTAGTAGCCCAGATGGTGCCATCGGTGGTAACATCCAGCGTCAAGAAGTCCTTGTCATGCGGAAAGAGCTGCCACTTGCCCGATGGAGAGATACGGCAAATTCCCTTGTTGCGCACCGTACACCAGATATAACCATCAGCCGACTGGCAGAAATCGCTCACATCACCAATTTTCTCAGACACGCAAACCAGTTGCTGCCCCTGATGGCGATACAGGAATATCCCGTTCATCGTACCTATCCATAGGTTCTGCCTGCTGTCTTCAAAGATGACTTCGGCATTACCTGCAGTCTTGCTTGCCTTGGAGAGATCCAGCTGTTTTTCCAGATAAATCTGCTGCCCTTCTCTCCTCAGCTTCATGATGATGTTGTAGGGAGTCATCGTCCAAATGGCATTGTGCTGTTGAGACTTGACGAGATAAGGTATCGTATAGAGCGGAAGATGGCTTACAGCAGGACACTGGCGGTAATCTATAGGCTTACCACCCCGCTGAGGGTCGTAAAGAAAGAGTCCGCAGGCTTCCTGATAGTACCAGAAGGCACCATCATCATCCTTGCAGAGCGTAACGATGGCTGGATTGAAACCCGTAGCCTGCAACAAGGGAGCATAGGCATAGTTGTTGACATCACTCTCCTTGAAATTGATGACAGAACTGAAATGATCAAACGCAGAAATCCAAATATTCCCATCCCTTGTCTGATAGATATGAGAGAATATCTTCTTTTCGGGCGTAAAGACGCCTTCTGTAGAGACTGATTCCAAACGGTTGCCTTCCTTGGGATTGAAAACAAGGATATGGTCCTGGCTCAGAATCCATAGATAATGATAATGAGGGTCCTGAACAACCTCCCTGAACAAAGAACCATTCATGGAAGCCGGCACTTGTTGCCTGATGAACCGGGCTGACGGAGTCTTTGCCTTGGGCGAATAATACCACACGACAGAGGCATCAGTGAGGAGCCAGAAACACCCCGTCTGCTGGTCCTCGCACATCGCCTTCACCGACATGTGCTTATCTAGCAAGACTTCTTTCCCTGTACCTGATTTCCGGTAGAATTCACCATTCCAGGTAGCAAAGTACAGATTCTCCTGCCTGTCCTCAAAAAGCATCGAACAGGAAGCTGAAAGCTGGTGACGCTTGCGAAGCCTTCCATCGCAACCGAATTCATAAAGGATATTTCCACAGGAAATCCAGACATCCCCATTCCGGCGAACCATAAGCAGAGTAACGGGATCAGTCTGAAGTTCCTTCACGGATATCTTCGTGATGGCATAGGTATTCTTGTCGAGAATATAAACACCCTTCTGGGTGCCAAACCAGATGCGCTTGTCCCTGCCCTCACCAATGCAGTGAACGGAGTTGATGGCCATCAGTCCGGGCGTATGGAAATCGCTACGGAACACGTGGACGGAATAGCCATCGTCACGACACAATCCATCTACCGTGCCATACCACATATAGCCTTCTGAATCTTCATAGATACAGGAGATGGCACTCACAGGAAGCTGAGAGATGGAGGGAATCGGACTGACCCTTACCTGAGCCAGCTGGGCATAGCAGAAACTGCTACACAGCAAGAACAATAAATACAGTATCTTCTTCATAAGATTTCTTTTTTTTACGGATACAAAATTAGTAAAAATAATTAGAACGGCAAAAGAAACAGACAAAAAAAATCCATGGCGAACTTCAACAGCGGGCCATGGATTTCTAAAATACTAACCTATAAACCTAAAAAAACTAAAAACCTAAATCAACTAATTTAAAAACAAATTTACCTAAATCAACTAATCTTTATAACCAAAAACAACTAAACCTAAACTTATAATTCTAAACTTTAAAAATAGAAATCAATACACATAAACCTGGTCAAGGACCAAGCCTTCGTCCAATGCCTTGATGAGAATGCGATGCTTCTTCATTCGGGCTACTGGCAATGTAAAGGATACACGAGCCTGACATTGCAGGGTGTTCACCTTCCACAGCTCACTTCTGCCTCTGGTCTGAACCTCCCCTTCAACCGGATTTCCTGCGTCCAGCGACAGAGAGAAACGAAGTTTGTCATCCATAGGATGAGTCGGAACCCAACGAACCTGGATGGTAATCGAATCACCCTTCACCTTCTTACCGTCGAAAACAAAACCTATCTCTTGATTTCGGACTATACTAATCGCCTTACCTTCATAACCCAATCCCTTCCACACGTAAAGAGGACTGGCTGAAAAGCAATCGTTGGCGCTCAAACATGCTATATATTCAGGATCTTTTGCCAAAGGCTGGGTAGCCACGGTATGAGGCACACGGTTGAATACCGGCAGCCTGCGTGGCTGGAAATCCATCATGCGGTTCCACTTGCCCTGATTGTAATAACCCTCGTTGTATACCTTGGTGAGACTGATGATGCTGTCGTAAGCCGCCTCGCTCTTCTTCCAATACTCGGCAGAAACATCACGGGAAGAACCAGAAATTTCCTTTCCGTGGCGAGCCAGCTGCCCATAAAGGAGTTTATTGTTCATCTGGGCAGCAGCCTGCACGGGATATTTGAATAGCTGATAGAACTCATCCTTGCGCTCCTTAGGCAATTCGCCCTTGGCTATCGCCTTATCGAGCATTCCCCCTATCTTCTCTGCCTTGTCTGAAATCGACTTGTAATCAGCCAATCTTGCCCGGATATAGGCTTCGCTCCATGGCAGGTCGGTGATTACCTTATATTTCGGATTTCTTTCCTCGCATCGTGTATTCGCCATGAACTCCGGCTTGCGGATATACGCCAGCCGATAGCTCTCCTGCATCACCGGCAACATCACAGCTGCCAGTTTCCTTCCGAATTCGCGGGTCCAGAAGTTCCTCTCATGCTCTGCCAGCCATTCATTGTTAGGTTGCAGCTCCTTCTCTGGGGTATCGCCCGGATAGATGCGGTTCATATTCCACGCCATATCCAGGAAGAGCTCTATCTGATACTCAGCAGGCTTGATATCGCCCACATTGAGAATCCAGAACTTCTGAATGCCTTTGTGCCAGGCTTCAGACATCTGCTGGTAGAGTAAAGCTGGCGAGAAGGTTCCGAGCCAGAGATAATCATGAGGACGGCCCCAATAACTCACGTGATAGTAGATGCCGTTACCACCCTTGCGGGCACGCTCAGCAGCTGTAGGGAAGTGGCGTACCATGCCATAATTGTCGTCACACCATACCAGGCACACATCCTCCGGCACCTGCAAACCTGCATGATACACGTCGAGCACCTCCTTGTAAGGAACGAACAACTGCGGCACCTGCGTCACATCCTTATCCACATATTTTTCCAACAACTCTCTCTGCGCCTTCAAGACACTATCTAAAACCGTTTTTTGCTCTTCCATGGTCTTAGCTCCCTGCATCGCTCCGTCGTGTACGCCTCGCATACCGATCGTATAGAGGATAGGCTGACCAGCCACCTCCTTCACTCTGTCTTCCCAGAACTGGAGCACATTCTCCTTGTTATGCACAAAGTCATACTGTCCCTTGCCTCTCATCTTCCATTCGCCAGCCGTACTCGAAGCCATCGGCTCGCAATGGGAACCGCCGATGTAGATGCCATACTGCTGAGCCACTTCTCTGTTGCCTTCTGTCAGGAAGAAAGGACGGGTGCATTCGTGCATCGCCGGCCAGTAGGTATTGGCACGAAGACGGAGCAGGAGTTCGAAGATGCGGGCGTTGGTCTTCGGACCGATATGCCCCTTGATATCCGATGGTTCATAGGTCTTTCCCGACCATGGCATCAGTCCCCAATCCTCATCATTGATGAAGATGCCTCTATACTCCACCGATGGTGCCTGCTCATTGTGATATCCTTCCTTCAGGGAGAATGCCTTGAGCTGCTTAGGCTCGGCATCTGCCCACCATTCCCACGGTGAAACGCCCAAGAGGCGAGACACCTCGAGGATGCCGTAAGCCAATCCATGATCATCGCTACCTTTTATATATAGGCAGCCATTGGCAGACTTTAGCAGGAAAGCTTCCTTCTTGTAGGCGAAGGCAGCGGCATCCTCTTGCAGGATGATGGCACTATTAACAGAAGTATTAACAAGTTTCATTTCCGAACCCAGCACTTTTCGGATATCGCCCTTCAACATCTTCAAAGCTGTCTTAGCCACGGGTTCCATCCGGGCAGTATCAGCAGAAACCACCACCATCTGCCCGCTCTTCACTTCGAAAGCATTCGAAGCAAGACTCATCAGCATCGCCAAACTCAGCGTTATAATATGCTTATATGTCATATATGATATTCTTAATAATTTATGTTTTCTGTTACTATAACCGACTATATCTTTTGTTTTCTGCTGCAAAATTAATACGAATAATTGGAAGAGAACACCTAAAATTCGTCAAAAAAACAGCAAAATTCGTCAATTCAGCTACATTTGAATGATTTGTATCATTGGGCAAACAAAAAGGCTAGCGTGCGCTTGTGCATGCTAGCCCTTTTTATATTTCATCAGAATTAATCACTAATAACTAATCACTAATCATAGAATCCCGGCTGCTTATACTCGATGCCGAGCTCATCATCAACTGTGGCGATGACACCCTGAATCTGCCCCATGGCAAACATACGGCCCAGGAGAGTGTAACCGGCATTGTGACCATGATTGCTCTCATCAAATACGCCACCTGGCTCATCAGTGAAGGTCATACCGTGGTCTACTCGCATTGGCAATCTGCGACCCGAATTGCACTTGCCTTCCTGCTCTGCCTTCTCGAAGATGCGGCAAAGCTCGATAAGATGGCCACGACCACCGAGGTGAGAAGCCTCTGTAAAGTTGCCGTTAGGGAAGATGTAACAAGAACGCAGGTGAACGAAGTGAGTACGGTCAGCAAACTGCTTAGCCATTGCCACACAGTCGTTGTGCTCGCCGGCAGAGAATGAACCTGCACAGAAAGTCAAACCATTGTGTTTGTTTGGCACAGCATCCAACATCCACTGGATATCCTCGGTACGACCGATGATTCTTGGCAAACCGAATACTGGATAAGGAGGATCGTCTGGGTGAACACACATGTTGATGTCATACTCATCGCAGATAGGCATGATAGCCTCCAGCCAGTATTTCATGTTCTCCTGCAACTTCTTCTTGTCGATGCCATCGTAAAGTTTCAACAGGTCACGGAACTTCTGTACAGGAGCAGAATCGCCCTCGCTGAAGTTACCGGATACGAAGCCCTGGGTCTTGATGATGATATTCTCTACCAAGGCATGATCCTGCTCTGGTGTAGAAGTCTTCTTGATTTCATCAGCCTCAGCAACGAGGTCTCTGCCCCACTTGTGCTCCTTAGAGAACTCAGCCCAATCCTCACGGGCGCCTTCACGCTGGAGGATATAGATATCGAAGTAGGCAAACTCGCCCCAGTTCATATAGAGGTTGTTGGCTCCGTTAGGATTGTCATGAGACAAATCGGTACGTGCCCAGTCCAAAACCGGCATGAAGTTGTAGCAGATGCACTTGATGCCTTCCTCACCCAGGTTGCGGAGACTCTCCTTGTAAACCTCAATCTGATGGTCGCGGTCAGGACCACCATATTTCAGGGTTTCAACCACTGGCAAAGACTCTACCACGCTCCATTTCATACCGTAAGACTCGATGTACTCCTTGAGTTCATGAA
>ERZ869991.212-NODE-212-length-19382-cov-10.275317_pt1 | contig 19382 bp, 16 predicted proteins | sample MGYA00520862_ERZ869991 | MGnify/ENA primary metagenome ERZ869991 (study PRJEB32232, sample SAMN07284978) | human gut metagenome | biome: human-associated habitat; material: feces | host: Homo sapiens | place: Tanzania | collected 2014-08-11 ...
ATACTATCTATTGCTTCTTTTATGTATTTTTCTGAATTATATACAGGCATAACCACCGATACGAGGGGTTTTTGATTATTGTTTTTTATCATATTTAATCCCCATCCTTGTTTTCAGCTCTACTCATCATATCGATTGCGGTATTTATTTTCCAACTTTGTCTTTCTAAATCCTCTAGGGAGTTAAAAGTTGGTGTATTATTTGGAAAAATCTTTTTTAATAATTTCATTTTTGCAATTTTTGTATTATTTGAACCTTCTTCTAAATTAACGTCAGTAGCATTGCTGTTATGAACTCTATATTGCAACAAATTCTCGTTTAATATTGCAAGTTTAGTTTTAAGAACGGCTCTTGTCCATAATTCTTGATCTTCTCCGCCTTTTACAGAATTATCATAAAAAAGATTGTCTTTAACTAAAATATCTTTATTGAACATCACTGTCGGATGGCAAAAAACACAAGTGTTAAGCACATCCACTATTCCGATTTCAAAAATATGATTTTTGTATTTATAAAAATCTTCCAGAAAAAATTTATTCGTTATCGTTTCATTTTCAATTACTTGAGCTTTAGTTCCAAGAATTCCAATTTCCGGATTATTATTAAGACAAGCAACTTGTTTTTCAAACCTTTTGGGTAATGAAATATCATCAGAATCCATTCTTGCAATGTATTTGCCTTTTGAAGATAAAATACCTTTATTTAAAGCAACCGCAAGCCCTTTATTATCACCATTTATTATTTTTATTCTTTCATCTTGATAAGATTTAATAATATCAAGGGTTTTATCTGTTGATTTGTCATAGACTATTATAAATTCAAAATTAGAATAAGTTTGAGCGAGGATACTATCTATTGCTTCTTTTATGTATTTTTCTGAATTATATACAGGCATAACCACCGATACGAGGGGTTTTTGATTTGATTTTTTATCGATAAATTGATTTCCAAACGATTTATAGAAAAACTTCAATTTTATTCCAAAAATTGTTATTTGTTTATATATACCCTTTTTACCACCTTTATTTTTTATCGAGAATATAAAGCTCAATATATTTTTTATTAAATTAATAATCAACATTGAATAGAAATTATATTTCTTCAAATCTAACAAAAGCTTTCTTTGCTCTTTTTCAAGCCCTTTACAGTTTTCCTTATCTAGTGGCAAAGTTTTTACATATATTCTAGCGTTTTTCCAAAATATAATCTTATCTTTAAATTTTAATCTTTTATAATTCCACAATAAATGCAAGGATGTAGAATTAATGAAGCCTTTTTGTAATTTTTCAAAATTATTGCTTTCTTTAATTTTGTCTAAAGCGTATTTTTCAGCTCTCAAACCATCAAGAGGTTTAACGTTTTGTACAGTTTGATTTTCATTATCTTGATAATAATAGTACAGAGGTTCTTTTAATAATACATATTTATCAGCCTTATACAGTGTTTCATAGTGAAAAGGTGCATCAATAAAAGCCATTCTATCTTCTATCATTTTAATATTGTTTTTAGTTAGAAAATCTTTTTTATAAATACAGCTCCAAACAGATGGTTGAGATGATAAAAACTTTTGGTTTTTAAAAATATCTAAATTTTCATTATACTCATCCCAAACTTCAAAAGTGTTTTTCTTTTCATCATCATAAGCAAAATAAAAACCCGCTTTAACAACATCAGCATCATTTTCTTTTGCTTTATTATACATTTTTTCAAACATCGTATTGTCGCACCAATCATCTGTTTCAACAATGCCAATATATTCTCCGCTTGCTATTTCAAGAGATTTATTAAAAGCTTTTCCGTAACTCCCTGGGTGAGAAACAATTTTCACTCTTGAATCTTTTGAAGCATACTCTTCACAAATTTTATCACAAGATTCAGGTCCATCTGTTGCCAATATAATTTCAATATCTTCTATGGTTTGACTAATAACACTATCTACACAACGATTTAGATATTTTTCAACGTTGAATATAGGTAATATTATAGAAATTTTAGGCATTAGCATTCTCCTTTGTATCCACCAAAGTTTTATCTTTTAAATTGCGACCCCAAGTTATTCCTCTTTTGACAATTTTTGCAGGATTACCTGCAATTGCTGTGTATTCTTCATCAAAAGATTTAGTCGCAACAGATTTTGCTCCTATTATATTATTTGGAGCTATTGAAACATTTTTACCGATAAAAGTTCCAGCTCCAATCCAACAATGTTTTCCGATTGAAACTTCCGTAATATTATTAATTCGATTTTCGGAAACACAATCAAATACCGGATGACCGTCAGTTGGCATAATAACAATATCAAAGCTCAACATGCAATCATCTTCAATTTTTACTGTTGCGTTTTCTTCTGAAAGAAATATTTTAGCGCCCGAAATAAATACTATATTTCCGATTTTTAATTTTTGATTATTTCCCGACACACAAATAGCATACAAATTGTTAATTCCCCATTCAGAAGAGCCTATTTCTATATAAGAATTGTCACTTTTTATATCAAAAAAACATTCGCTAAATTTTAGCGGTTCATGTAAAATTATAGTATTATTGTTGCCACTAAATTTTACAATAAAACCCTCAATATAATCTGAAGTAAGCTTACTTTTTACACCTTGTTCATCAATAATATATATTGAATTATTTTCGCCATTATCAAATATCGTTTTTGGTTTTACTTTTGATTTAAATTTCATTTTCAAACCTAAAACAGTAACGACTTTATATCTTTTATCGTTTGAATTTTTTATAGAAAAAATATTAGAGATTATCTTTTTAAACTTCATTTTATTTGGCGCAATAATATTCATCAATTCGGGTTCTACTTTTGGTTCTACCCCCCCCTTGAAGAAATTTTTAACATATTTTTTTGCTTTTTTAACAACATCCTCGTCACCATTATCCCTTACAAAGCACCAACAAATTACAAAAGCTCGCCAAAAAGCGTATTTTCTTTTTTCAAATAAGTCATTTTTAATTAAAAAATCATACAATAAAGAACCGACTTTTAAATGATCCAAAACCTTATCGCCCAAGCCTTTTTTAAAAGTTTGAGCCATCAAGGAGTCATCTCGTCTTAAATAATTATAAAGATGTTCTTTTATGCAATACATTTTTCTTGAAACCATCCAATAAGCCCAAGTAAAATAAGCATCCTCGTTTCTAAGGTTTTCAGGAAATTGAATATTATATTTATCAACCAGTTCTTTTTTATATAATTTATTCCAAGTTCCAACATTAATTGTTCCAAAAATTAAATCATCACAATCGATAATTCCATCATTCCTTATTGCAAAATAAGCCTCGTCATTTTTCCACAAATTTTTATCAACTGCGATTTCAAAAACAATTTCGGTTCCACATTGAACAATATCAACATCTTCAGCAGATGTAATTGCTTTATACATTTTTTCAAGATATGTAGGTTCTATCCAATCATCACTATCAATTGAGCAGAAATATTTTCCTTTAGCAATTTTTATACCTGCATTTCTTGCTCCGCCCAAATCTTTTTTAATATCTTTTAAAACCGTAATTCGATTGTCTTTTTTGGCATATTCATCAGCAATTTTATGGTCCTCATTTGGTCCATCTGATACAATAATTATTTCAAAATCTTGAAATGTTTGATTTAAAATGCTATCTAAACATTTTGGAAGATATTTTGCAGTTTTAAACGTAGGCACGATAACACTAATTTCAGGCATTTATATTCCTTTCATTTCTGCAATTGGAATAAATCCAAACAAATATATTTTATAAAAACATTTATTTCTTCGCTTTATTTTTAATATCGGTAAAAACTTAAACAAACGAACAAACCAAGTCAGTTTTTTAACTTTTTTAACATCAAAAAAGTTAAACCCTAATACGTTTAAAACCGTGATTTTGCCACTGTTTCCGTTTGTTCTAACGTATTTATTTAATCGTTTATAGTTGTTTTTTACTTTTATTATTTTTTGCTTTTCTTTAGTTGTTAATAAAGATGAATTTTTTACTAAATCGTTTGAATAATATGATAAATTTTTAGCTAAAAGCTTAATATCATTGTCATTAATATAATAATTTTCATCCAACAGGCGATACAGCGTATTAATCCACTCTTCGCTAATGCAATATGAAGCTAATTGAATCCAAAGTTCAGGGAATTTTTCATCAAACAAATTATGCACATCAGCCCAACGTTTTATAAATGTACTTAAATTATAATTAGCGGTTGAAGCGTCTTCATTTGAAAGTCTGTAGTAATTAAATGATTTATTTAAAAACGACAATTTATCTGTTTGACAATAAACTTGAACTCTAAAATGATTATCGATATAGCCTGCGCCTTTTTCTTCTATGCAGCGAATATCCTTGTTTTTTAAGTATTCTCTTTTATACAATGCAGCCCAAATAGATGGATGTGTACTCATCAAAACAGGATATTCCTCAATAGAAAAAGTTTTATTTTCTGGAATATCATTAACCATTTTTTGCCAACAACAAGGCTTAACGATTTCATCTTCGGTTGCGGTTTTATCCCAATATTCATAATATGGAACTTTTACAACATCAGCGTCAAGCTTTTTAGCGTATTCATACATTTCTTCATACATTGTTGGTTCAATAAAATCGTCGGATTCAATTATTGAAATGTATTCGCCCCTTGCTATATCAAACCCTTTGTTAACAGAAGCGCCGTATCCGCCATTTTTTTCATGGATTGTTTTAACTCTGTTATCAGTTTGTTCGTAATGGTCAATTATAAATCTGCAAGCGTCAATATCGCCTTCATCAACCAAAATAATTTCAATATCTTGCAATGTTTGATTAACAATGCTATCGATACATTGAACAAGATATTTTTCTACTTTATAAATCGGCACTATCACGCTTACTTTAGGATTATTCACAACAAAGCACCCCTTTATTTTCAGCTTCTAGCATTGGACTCATAACACTAAACAACATATGGCAAATCATCATATGTACATCTTCTGCAACTTGCATATTATTAACATCTGCGTGGATAGATACATCAACAATATTTTTTAATTTACCGCCATCAAATCCTGTTAAACCAACTGTTTTTGCACCTAAATGATTTGCATATTCAATAGCATTCAAAATATTTTTAGAATTTCCACTACCTGAAATTCCGATTACAACATCATCTTTCTTTAAGAAATTCTTTAATTGTTCTACAAATACATTTTCATAACCCAAATCATTTGAATATGCCAACATTGTTGCAATATTGTCGTTTAAACAAATCATCTTAAATCGAATGTCTTTTTTATAACTCAAGCCCTTATTAAAGTCACAAGTAAAATGACTTGCGGTTGATGCAGAACCACCATTACCCATAATGTAAATATTATTACCGTTTTTTCTGGTACTTAATAATAATTCAATTAAGGATTCTATTTCTGCTCTATCTAAATTATCTATCGTTTGCTTTAATAATAAAAAATAATTATCAATCGCTTCTTTCAATTTACACAACCTTTCTATATAAATCTCGTTTATTGTAGTAAATAACTTGTGTTCCCTTGCTATCAAAAGAGAAACTTATTTCTTTTAAGCCTTGCAAAGCTTTTCTAACTCTTGTTCTATGTTGTTCTTCAACATAGAATAATAAAAATCCTCCGCCACCAGCACCAAGAAGTTTGCCGCCTAATGCACCATTTTGCATCGCAAGTTCATAATAATGGTCAATATCCAGATTAGAAATTCCATTTGCAAGTTCTTTTTTATACATCCAACCTGTATGAAGAATTTCTCCCATTGCGTTAATGTTACCTTTTAGCAATTCTTCTTTTAAGTCTTTAGACAATTGAACCATTTTATGTAAGTTATTAATTTTAGCCTCGTCATTAGTCGTATTCTTCTTTTGTTCAGCTAAAATACTGCCTGCTGCACGAGTTTTACCTGTATAAAACATCAACAGATTTTTCTCTAAAACTCTATATGCATCAGTTTGCAGGTATAATTTTTCAACATCAACAACACCATCTTTTTGAAACTCAATAAAATTCAAACCTCCGCAAGCACAAGCATATTGATCTTGTTTTCCAATTGGTTCTTTTAAATCTTCAATTTCAACCTTGCACGCTAATTCAGCTATATCTTCTTTGTTCATATATTTATCTGTATAAACATTACAAAGGTTGATTAAGCCAACTGTAAAAGCGCTTGATGAAGCTAAACCTGTTCCTGATGGGATATCGGCGCTCGAATTAAAATCAACTCCCTTAATTCCATACTTACCAAATACGGTTTTAATAATTGGGTGCTGTATGTCCTCTAATGTTTTTGCTTGTTCTGTTTTAGAATATTTTAATAAATAAGATTCATCATCAAAATATGGGTGCATTGATAAATAGATATACTTATTTATTGAAACACTTAGTACGGAGCCACCAAATTTTTCATAGTAATTTTTTAAATCACTACCACCACCAGCAAAACTTATTCTAAAAGGTGTTCTTGTAATAATCATAATTTGCCTCTCTATTTTGCCTGTACACTTAAATCTTTATCTAAAATGTATCTGATAGATTTTCTAACAGCTTCGTTTGATGAAACTTTCGGATTCCAACCTAATGCGTGAATCTTATCCAAGCTATAACTAAATGCAGGCACATCTCCTACCCAACCTTTGTTTCCGCCTGTGTATTTGATTTCTGCATTTAAACCCATTTCTTCAATAACCATTTCAGCCATTTCTCTCACTGTGGTTCTTGATTCAACTCCTAAGTTGAAGTAATTGATTTGTTCATTTGTTGTATTCCAAACCAACAAAATTGCTTCTACTAAATCTTTTACATATAGATAAGGTTTAATCTGTGTTCCATCACCCAAAACCTCTAATTCGTTCTTATTTCTTCTCAATTTGTTGATAAAATCATAAATAGCACCATGTGTAGCACGTTCGCCTACAACATTAGGGAAACGAGTAATCCACGCTTTGAAACCATAATTCTCACAAAAACTTGAAATATAAGCTTCTGAAGCTAATTTAGACGCCCCATAGTGTGAAATCGGGAATAACGGACCGTAATCTTCCGTTACTGAAACTCCTGTATCCCCATATATTGCTGAAGTTGAAGCAAATACAATATTTTTTACGCCAAATTCTTTCATTCCAAGCAAAACATTATATGTAGTAGTTAAAGTGTTATCAAAATCTACGTTTGGATTTGCATGGCTTTTTGCGATATCTGAATTTGCTGCCATGTGGAAAACTACATCAAATTGGTCATTTTTAAACACATCAAAAAGAGCTTCTTTATCTAAAATATCACCTTTAATGAATTTGAAATTAGGATTTTTTTGAGCTTCTTCAATATTGCTTAGTCTTCCAAGTGATAAATTATCAAAAACAGTTATTTTGTGTCCTAATTCAAGCAAAGCATCACTCAAATGGCTTCCAATAAATCCTGCACCACCAGTAATTAAAATATTTTTACTCATTATCTACTCCTTTTAAAATATAATTAACAGCGTCTTTTAAGTCTTGTGCAATATAATCTGCACCAAAATCTTCTTTTATTGATATTGTTTTACAATTAGCGTTTTTTCCTGCTTCAATATCTCTTTGACTATCTCCAATCATCCAAGAATATTCTAAATCAATATTTAAGTCTTTTGTTGCCCTAAATAGCATTCCAGCTTTTGGTTTTCTACACTCACAATTGATTTTCAATTCTTTAATTTCGCCATCAAAACCTTTTTCAGGATGATGTGGGCAATAATAAATTCCGTTTAAATAAGCATGTTGCTCGCCCAAAAGTGTTTCCATTTTTTTATGAGTATTTTCAACTTCTTCAAAAGTTACAAACCCTTTTGCAATCATTGGTTGATTAGTCACAACAACAGCTAAATAATCACTTTTGTTTATTGATTTTATAGCGTCAGCTACACCATCTAAAAGTTCAAAATCTTTGCATAAAGGTTTTGAACCCATATCCTTGTTGATAACACCATCTCTATCAAGGAAAATGCAAGGACGTTTGTTTTGTTTGTTTAATCTTGCAACTTTGCCTGTTAAAAAGTCGTTTTTTACAGCTTCAAATCTATCTGCAGTTCCCATATCTTTAATATATTCTGGAGTTTTATACCCGATTAAAGTTTCACCCGCTTTAACAACTTTTGGCAAAATGTGTTTTCCAAAGTCTTGAGAAACACCCTCTTCAATATATTCAAATATTTTCGGTAAAAAAATATAAACCGCCGCATTAACCAAATTTTGATAGTATTCGCCAACTTGATGAGGCTTAGGCAGCACTTTAGTAACTTTATTATTTTTATTTATTTCCAATAAATCGCTATCATAAGGATGATCATTAGGATGAATAATCGTTGTTCCGATTGAATTATATTGCTTATCAAATTCAATAAATGAAGCAATATCAAAATCCATAACAACATCGCCATAAAAAACTAAAAATCTATCGTTTAATTTACCTTCTAAAAGCTTCAAACTTCCAGCTGTTCCTAATGGATAAGATTCAACAACATGATGAATTTTTACACCAAACTTAGAACCATCTTCAAAATATTCTTCAATAACGCTTGCTAAATGACCCGACAAAATAAAAACTTCATCAACGCCATATCGTTTTGCTAAATCAATTTGATGTTCAAGCAAAGGTTTGTCGCCAATTTTTACCATTGGTTTTGGAATATCTTTAAGCCCAAGCCTTGTGCCTTTTCCTCCCGCAATAATAACTAATTGCATTAACCCACCTCCAAGATAGTTTTGCCAAAAATACAGATATATGCTCTTGAGCTATTAAATCTAACAGTGAGCAATTTTTTTCTAAAATCTTTTAATTTCGCAAAGAAAATTTTTCTATCTATAAGAGCTTTGTATTTTTCAGGATTATTAATTAAAAGCTCAAATTCCTTGCGATTAACTTTTTTGAAAAATTGTTTATTAATTTCATTATTGTTGTTGTATTCACTAAATATTTGAGAAAATTTATTTATAAATTCTTGCCTGAAATCCTTGTTAATTCGCTTTGAATTCCAAACATAAGCATTATATTCATTTAGCAATTTTCTATTATTTAAAATTTCTTTTAAATCTTGATGTTCATTTAAAAATTTAGTTATTTCTTTATATTCATCACAAATTGCATAAATTTTCCCGCCAGTGTTACATGTAGAACCCTCACTATCGACTCTATAATGTACATATGCTTTATTTGTTAGAACAATTTTATCTGCAAGTGCAAATGTTTTAAATTTAAAAGAAGTGTCTTGATAAGAATGGTTTATTTTGTCAACAAATCTAATATTGTTGTTCATTATAAAATCTCTTTTATAAATAGCACTCCAAATTGATGGAGGTATTTTCAAAAGATAAATATCTTTTTTAACGTTTGTTACTCTATTAGTTAGAAAAGATGGTATCAGACCAACTTTAAAGGATTTATCTTCTTGCGTATGATATACAAACCAATCGGATTTTGCAATATCAGTGTCAAACTTTTTAGCAAGATTGTATAAATCTTCAAACATGTTAGAATCAATAAAATCATCAGTTTCAATAATGCCGATGTATTCACCGCTTGCTTTTTCAATTGCCTTGTTTAAAGCAACCCCATATGCTCCATTTTTTTCATGGATAGTTACAATCCTTGAATCTTTTGATTCGTATTCATCAATTATTCTTCGGCATTCATCTTGTTCTCCTTCATCAACAATGATGATTTCGATATCTTCTAATGTTTGTTTTACAACGCTATCTAAACATTGTTTTAGGTATTTTTCAACTTTATAAACAGGCATTAAAACTGATACTTTAGGCATTATTTAGAACCTCCAACAAAGACAGGAAGAAAACCAAATAAGTATATCTTCTTGGTTTTCAAACTTTCTTTTATTTTTATAAGTGGAACATCAAAAAACTTAAATTCTTTAGTAACTGCCCAAAAGTTTCTATCTCTCACCATAACATTGTTATCTCTTAAGAAGTATAGAACTTCTTTATTTGCATCATTTTTATCGGTTAAAAGTTGAACTTTTCTACTGTTAACAGTTGATTTTGGATTATCAAAATAGTAATAGTTAACATTTGGAACAGTTACAATCCCATTTGCAAAATAAACAGCTTTTAGTGTAAAAATTTTATCTTCGCAATAAACTCCTTCGGGCCATTGAATATTATGACTTATAAATAAATCCCTTTTGTAAATTTTATTAGTAGGACAAGGATTTTTCCATTGTATATTAACATCAAATTTTTCTTGAACTGTTTTATATTCTTTTTCTTCCGTAATATTCAAACGTTTTTTATTAACATTTTTCTTCACTCTAACATTTGTACATAGAGCTATATCGAAATTATGTTTTTTTGCTGCAGTATATAGTTTTTCATAGAAATCAAAATCTATCCAATCATCTGAATCTACAAAGCCAATATATTCACCTGTTGCAATTTGCATTCCTGCGTTTCTAGCAGCACCTTGTTTTTTGTTTTCTTGATTGATGATTTTGATTCTTTCATCTTTTATTGCGTTATCTTGTAAGATTTTTAATGAGTTGTCAGTTGAACCGTCATTTACGCATATGATTTCAATATTTTTCAATGTTTGGTTAGTCAAACTATTCAAACATTTTTGCAAATACTTTTCAGTGTTATATACAGGTACAATTACCGAAACATCAATCATTATAAACTTCTAACATCCTTGTTCTTAAAAGTGTCATCAAATCTTAATCGTTACACAATTACGCTTGAGTTGTATTGCATAAACCTTAAATAACATTTCCATACTAACATAAAAATATTAAATTTTTACATTTTTAATTCTAATATTACATTTTTGTTAGAATTAGTCTTAAAGACTCTTGCTTATTAAATTTATACTGTGAAACTAAGCTCTCAGTATTTTCAACTTTTAACCAATCGACGAGGAGTACAGATTGATATTGAATCAATAAATTTAAATAATTTAGGTAAGTACATTTCAGAATTGTATAAATCCAAAAACATTGAATCAGCTTCTTTTTTAGTTGTAAATCGCTTGCGATAATTTAAAAGTGCTTTTACAATATCTAATCTAGCAAGTGATGTCAGTCTTGCACTTTCAGGTACAAAAGTTTTTGATTGATAATTTAATTGAACAATTAGCATTTTTCGTGCCGTATAAATTTTGAAAAAAATTTTTCCTAATTTTTCGGCACTTTTGGGAGCAAAATTTCAAAATGGACTGCCCGAAATAATCGCATCATCTGTAATAATCAAACCACTCAATAAAATACAAATACATAACTTCTCAAACTAAAAAAGGAACCCGTATGGGTTCCTTTTAAATGGAGGAGAAGGTGGGATTCGAACCCACGGAACGCTCGCACGTTCGACGGTTTTCAAGACCGCTCCGATCAACCGCTCTGGCACTTCTCCAAGCAATTGCTTTCAGATGTATTATTATTTTACCAACTCAATCTTAATTGTCAAGGATTATTTTATAAATTAATCGTAGGATGTTTATCAAAACAAAAGATGATAGCATTTTCATATGGCTAACAGTGACAATATCGCAATTAGAAAAACACCAACACTTAAACTAATCATCCTTAGTATCGTAACTGTGGGGATATGGTGGTATATCTGGCTTTGGAAACTAATAACCGACATCAACAATCTTTACCCCCAAAAAGGGAAATGTATCCATCGATACAACTGGTTTTGTGCACTCATTGGGTTAGATATTATATCAACAATCCTTGATATTAAAGGAATTCAAAAGGAATTTATTATAAATATTGCAGATGTTCTATGGCTTCTTTTAAATTTAATCTTAACATTACAGCTTCTAAAAAATATTGAACGTTACGTAAAAGAAAAATTCGACATCGAAATCAAGCACAATGTCTTGGGTTGGATTTTCTTCGGAAGTTTTTACGTGAATTATAAAATTAACAGATTGAATAAAAGTATTCAAGATGGAATAAATAAAAAAATTACCCAAATGAAATTATTCAACACCCAAGAAAAATTCTTAGACAAAGTTAAAAGATTTTTCAAAAAATAAATTATTTTTTATGAGTTTTAAACGCAAAATATTTAAACAATACATAAGTTACAACCGAAACTAAGAATATTGAAATAAACTGCGATATATAAACATTTTTAATCGCAAATCTAACCAACAATTCCAAAATTATTACGTTTATAAAATAACTTACCGCCCAAGTTGAACAGCATTTCAAATACTCATGCAGATAATTTCCTTTTGTACAAAATACAAAAAACTTCTGGTTAAAATACGAAAATACAGAAGAAATTGTCCACTGCAAAACCACACATAATTGGTAGTGACCTTGCCCCAACAAATAAACTGCAAGAGCAAAAATTACATAAGAAATTCCAGCATTTACAGCCCCAATAAATAAAAATCTGATTTTATCTGGGATTTTGCACCAGTTTGAATATAGAGATTTCATAACTTCCATAACAAAATTTTATCACCCAAAGATTATTTCTCAAGAGGAAGCAACTAAATAACAATTCGTTAGAGTAAACCCCTCATCCTAACCTTCCCCCCAAGGGGAAGGAACATCATTAGAGATACATTCGGATAAAATCCTACAATTCTTTATCTGACTCTTTTATTGGTGCACCGATTACACGTTCCAATTCCGCAGCATTGACGTTATATTGTAACAATGTTGAATAATAATCCAATTGAGCATTCAAATATGTGTTTTCTGAATCTTTGAACTCAATCGCATCACCTAGACCAACTTGGTATCTACGGAATGCTTGGTATTGTTGTTCCTTTGCCTGTTGAAGAGCAAGTTTTGAAACCGCAATACTATCATGAGAATTCATCAAGTTTATATAGGCACTTTTTACATCTAAATAAACATTTTGACGTTCTTGCTCGTAATCAGCTACGTATTTTTTATAAGTTGCATTTGCTTCATCAACTTGTTTTTTCAACAACATTAAATTCAATGCCGAATATTGTAGTTGTAATCCAACAGAATAACCATAGTCTGAATTAATTTTTCTACCACCATATTGATATTGACCAAATGCTCCAATATCTGGAGTAAAAGCACGCTTCGCACTACGAACATTTAATTCAGCAGCATCCATTCTTTTCTTTGCAGCTAAAAGAGAAGGTCGAGATTCTTCAGCAGTTTTGATTAAATCTTCAAAATTAACTGAATATTCTTTTGTATTTAAACCATCCTTCAAAACTACATCCGCAAGCTCTGGAATACCAACTGCGTTAGCAAGTTGAACAGACGCAAGTTCCATTGTATTCTTTGCTTTGATTAAATTCAACTTAGCTTTTCCTAGGTTATACTCTGCATAAGTTACATCAATTTTAGCTTTTTTACCAATATCAAAATATGCTCTTGCCTGTTTTAATTGAAGCTCATAATCTTGTACAGTATTTTCATAAACAGACTTTTGAAGCTTTGCAAAAATCATATTATAATATGCAACTTTTACATTATAAATTACATTTTCAATGCTTGTTTCTGCATCAAATCGAGAAGATTCATATGTCTTTTTTGCAGAATCTGCAATAGCCTTAGTTTTACCAAAATCAAACAACAACATATTTGCAGAAATATTTGGAACATAATACATATCGTATTTTTGAACCATCATTTTAGCAAAATTTCCGCCCATTGTCATGAACATATCGTTTCGAGAATAGCTAACCCCTGCACTTAATGTTGGGAAGAAATTTGACCATGCCTGACCAATTCTAGATTTATAAATTTCAGAGTTACTAATAGCTGACATAATTGCAGGATGGTGAGTTATAGCTAATTTGATACAATCAGATAGAGTAACTTCACCATTCATATCAGCATATTCAATCTGGCTATTGATAACAGGAAATTTTGTTTCATACATACCTTCTGCTTCGTGCGAAGATTTTGCCTTAGATTTTGCATTAGACTTCATTTTCTTAATTTCAGTCTTATGATTAACCTTCACATTATCTGGTTCAACAATCTGAATTTCTTTTTGCTTTTTAGATGCAAGCAAATTTTCATCCACTTGTTGTTTCTTTGCCAATACAGAATTACCTGACAATGCAACAACCGAAGCTATTATAAGTATATTAACAATCTTTTTCATTCTATATCTCCAAATCCTTTTCGGTAATTTCTCTTTTAGGGAATTTATCAACAAATTCCTGAACAAGAACATAAAATGCTGGAGTTAAAGCTGCCCCCAAAGTTGCAGCCGCAACCATACCACCAAATACGGTTGAACCAACAGAAATTCTTGAATTTGCACCAGCACCAGAAGCAAATATCATCGGCAATACACCAATAATGAATGCCAATTCAGTCATCATAATTGCACGAAATCTCAATTTTGCCGCCTTAACTGCTGCCTCTCTAACTGGCAAACCGTGTTTTTCATGTTCTTCTTTAGCAAATTCAACAATCAAAATAGACTGCTTAGCTGCCAAACCAATCAACGTAATCATACCAACTTGAGAATAAATATCAAAAGATTGGTTAATCATCATCTGGAACAATAACGCACCCAATGCAGCAACTGGAGAAACCAAAAGTACCGCAATTGGAATTGTATAACTTTCGTACAATGCAACCAAGAATAAGTAAACAAATACCAAAGCCATCGCTACAATTACGATTGTTTGACCAGAAGCAGCTCTTTCTTGAGCAGAAGTACCAGACCAATCGAATGTCATATCAGAAGGAAGAACTTTCTTTGCAACAGCTTCCATAGCCTTCATTGCATCCCCAGAACTCTTTCCACTTGCTTGTTGACCTTGAATTTGTACTGATTCATACATATTGTATCTTGAAATTGAGGCAGTACCAACAGTTTGTCGCAAAGAAACAATTGACAATACAGGAACTTGTACCCCATTTTTATTTTTAACATAAATTCCAGCCAAATCAGTTGAAGTATTCCTAAATCTACTGTCAGCTTGTAATTGAACCTTAAATACTCTGCCGTATTTATTAAAGTCATTAACATAGTATGTCCCAAGCATTGAAGCTAAAGTTGAATATAATTCTTGCAAATCAACATCTTGAGCCAAAGCCTTAGCATAATCAATATCAACAATATACTGAGGAACGTTTGCTTGGAAAGAAGTGTTAACACTTGATAATGATGAATCTGAATTTGCTGCAGCAACAAGTTTGTTAGCCCAACTTTCTAATTCTTGAGCGGTATAATCACCTTGGGAAAGCATTTGGAACTCAAAACCACCCATCATACTCATACCCATAATAGCTGGAGGAGAAAAAGCCATAATTGAAGCTTCTTTTGTATTTCCAGCAATTTGTCTTATACGTTGCAATATCGCAGTGTGAGAAAGATTAGTTTCACGTCCTTGAGATTTACGTTTTACCCACTCGATAGGTCCAACTTTTCTATCTTCGTAACTATCTAGCGAGATAATAGCAGTTGCAGAGTTAACCGCACCATTACCACCAAATACTGTTAACTTACTAGCATCAACACCATCCAACACCTTAACTTGGTCAAGGAATTTTTTTGAAACTTCCTCTGTTCTAGATAATGAAGCACCATCTGGAAGAGTAATTGAAGCAAGCAATATACCTTGATCCTCATCAGGAATAAAACCTGTTGAAATAACTTTGAAAGATACAAGCGTTAACGCAACTATTATTAAATAAGTTGTAACAAGCAACTTTTTATCATATACGAATTTTTTAACATATTCCATATAAAAATCTTCAAGCTTGTCAAAATATTTATTAAACACTTCAACAATTTTAGAAGTTCTTCTATTAATTCTTTTTTGAATATGTTTTAAATGACGAACGAAAGGAGAATCTACTTTCTTTGAGTCCTCTTGTTTTTCTCTACCAAGAAAGTGAGAACACATTGCAGGAGATAAAGTCAATGCACAAATAGCAGAAAGGGCAATTGAAACAGCAATACAAACAGCGAACTGCTTATACATAACACCAGTCATTCCGCCCATAAACCCAATCGGAACAAATACAGCCATCAATACCATCGCCATAGCAACCAGTGATGAACCAACTTCCTGCATAGTAATCTGTGTTGCCATAATTGCAGATTTACCTTCGTCAATGTGACGTTTTACGTTTTCAATTACAACAATCGCATCATCTACTACAACACCAACCGCCAGTACTAATGCAAATAAGGACAACAAATTGATTGACATCCCCAAAGCATCCAACGCAAAAAATGTACCAATCAAAGAAACAGGAATTGTCGCACAAGGAACAAGAGTTGCCATCCCATCCCCTAAGAACAAATAAATAATCAATACAACAATTATACCTGTTAATAGAATTGTAAATTCTACTTCTTTCATTGACTCTTGAATATACTCGGCATCATCCTTAATAGTCATAATCTTGATACCGTTTGACATTCTTGAATTTAACTCGTCAACTTTAGCATGAACAGCCTTTGACATATTTATAACGTTAGCATCTGGTAATTGAGAAACCATAATAATTGCAGAAGGTTTTCCATTTACCAAACCTAAGTTTGTATAAGATTGAGCCCCTAGTTCAACTCTTGCAATATCTTTAATTCTAACATTTGAACCATCCATATTTGAACGGATAATTATATTTTCAAATTCTTTTACATCCGCCAAACGACCTTTTGTTTTCAAAGTTAGTTGTAAGGCTTGCGGGTCATCTGTTGGTAACTGTCCTAATGCACCAGCAGTAACTTGAGTGTTTTGTGCATTAATCGCAGCTTTAACTTCGCTTGTTGAAATGTTTAGACCAGCCATTTTTTGAGGGTCTAACCAAATTCTCATTGAATAATCACCCGCACCATATACATTTACATCCGCAACACCATCCACACGTTTCAATTCATCTTTAACATATATTGAACCGTAGTTTGACAAATCTAACGGACTCCAATTGCCAGTTTCTGGATACAAGTTCAAAATCAAAGCTCCAGAACCAGACGACCTACTGATAGCAGTTACACCAGTTCTTTGAACATCTTCTGGCAACTGAGTTAAAACCTGTTGAATACGGTTATTTACGTTCATCAAGTTAATATTTTTATCAGAACCAACCTTGAAATACATTGTTAAAGAATAACTTCCATCATAAGAAGAAGATGTCATATAAGACAAATTTTCAACACCGTTCAACTTATTTTCCAAAACTGTTGCAACAGAAGATTCAATAACTTCCGCACTCGCACCTTGATAGTTAGCACTTACCATAATTTGTGGAGGAGTAACATCAGGATAACTTTCTTGTTTCAAGCCTAAGAGTGAAATTAAACCAACAATCACAATACATATAGAAATTACCAATGCAAATCTTGGTTTTCTTATGAAGAAATATAATTTTTCTTTATCAAATATCTGTTTCATTCTTATTTACCTTTACTCTCACGCTTTGCATATTCTTCTGCTGATAAGATTTTAACCTTTTGACCTTCCATTGTTACGTTTTGAATACCTGCAACGACGATTTCATCATCCAATGTCAAACCTTCTTTTACAATCCAGTTTTTATTAACAACATCATCTGAAACCTTAATATCTTTTCTTACAGATTTTCCATTTTCAACGCCCCAAACGTAATATCCGCTCATAGCATCACCTTTTGTACAAGATTGAGGAACAATCATATAAGATGTTTTTTGAGGAGCAATAAGTTGAACTTTCATATAATCACCTGGAACTAACCAGTTTTTAGGATTTTCAAAAGTAGCTCTCATTGGAATTGAACCAGAATTTTGGTCAATTTGATTATCTACAAAGTCAATTTTACCAATTTGGTCATACCATTGACCATTGTCAAATTGAACTCGAACTTTAACATCTTTCAATCTATTGCTTGCTTTTAAAAGTTTTACAAAATCATCACTTCTCAAACTGAATGATACATAAACAGGGTTAGTACTTGAAATATTAACTAACGAACCAGAAGTAGCGTTAACATAGTTTCCTTCAGTAATCTTAATTTTACCAATTCTACCATCAATAGGAGATTTGATTGAAGTGTAACTCAAATTAACTCTAGCAAGTTCAAGTTTTTGTCTTGCAGCATCTAATAAAGCTTTATTTGAATTTCTTGTAGCTAAACTTTGGTCAACGTCAGAATGGCTAATTAAATCCTCTTTAATCAACGCATTAGCTCTATTCAATTCTTGTTGAGCATTTTTCAAAAGTGCAGAATATTGACTAACCGCAGCTCTAGAATTGTTTACTTCAATTTGATATTCACGAGGATCAATTTGGAAAATCAATTGTCCTTTATGAACAAAATCACCTTCTTTAAAATATTTCTTTAACAAAAATCCAGAAACACGAGCAATAACATCAACAGAATATTTTGCTTCAACACGTCCAGTAGATTCCGCAGAAATAAACACTTCTTCATTATGCGGAGTATCAACAACAACTTCTTTAGGAAGTTTCATCATTTGTTGCATTACCATCCCGCTAATCATACCAGATGTTTTATTATATATAATTGGTACAATAATAACCAATAAAATTAGTATAGCCAATTTTTTTCTTGTCATTTTTAATTTCATACTTTTTCTCCAAATTTAGGGTAGAATATTCTACTGTAATAGTAGGAAATCTACATAATTTTGTCAATAAAATATTGAATTTTTACACCAAGCATAGTACAATCAAAATAGTACAGGTAGAAAAGGAAACGGGTATGAAACAAAACGCAAATAAAATAGTACCACAATTAGATGACAATTTAGCATTCCAAATTGATTATACTGCGAATTATAACAAATCTTTCAGACGAGAATTCCAAGCTCAATTTATTGGAGGTTGTGAAACCCCCGATGAATTCACTATTTTATATGCACTACATTTGCACCCAGATATTTCGCAATCAGAATTAGCAAAAATTCTTTTTAAAGGGAAGGCACATATAGGCAAAATCCTCAATGATATGGAAGGAAGAGGGCTTATAAAAAGAATTGCCGATACTAGAGATAATATAATCATTAAAAGAAACGAAATTACTCCAAAGGGAGAAGAAATATTTGCGAAGGGGAATGTACAATTTTCAAAGGTTAAAAATAAAATATTAAAAGAATACACAAGAGAAGAATTAATTCAATTTATTCAATATTTGACCAAATATCGCAAAATTCTCTCTTCATTTGTAGATGTCAAATTGAAATAAAGTCGATAAGCTGATAATTGGATAGGTCTATAAGTTCGTTATATATTTATTGTTTTCCTCTCCTTGAGGAGAGGGTTTTATTGCAAAATTATTAAGGGAAAAGGAATAAGGGAAATATGGAAATAAGTTCGTTATGTGTTATTTTTCTTCATCCTAGTGAGCTAGAATGATAGAACATCATTCCTCCCCGAGGGACACTAGCTGAACCAACAGCATTTTCCCTCTCCTTGAGGGAGAGG
>ERZ869991.214-NODE-214-length-19372-cov-5.383312_pt1 | contig 19372 bp, 16 predicted proteins | sample MGYA00520862_ERZ869991 | MGnify/ENA primary metagenome ERZ869991 (study PRJEB32232, sample SAMN07284978) | human gut metagenome | biome: human-associated habitat; material: feces | host: Homo sapiens | place: Tanzania | collected 2014-08-11 ...
ATTCCCAGGCTTTTAGATGCAATACAAAAGTTAATTTTTAGGTTCTTCGTCTAAAAAATACCACCGAAATTGACAAAAATGTTTTTTCCTTTATTTTACCCTCACACCTCTCACATTGGACTTTAATGTATTGATAATCAGAGAGTAAAGATGTGAGGGATAGTGTGAGAGGTAGATATCTATCCCTCACACCCCTCAAACAGAAACAGCGTTGCTATGAAATGCAGAGAGTATTTGGTATCTGCACCAAAAGTGCAGATATGCAGCACCAAAAGTGCCACTTATGTTTATCCTCAAATTTCAATAAAATACTAAATCCGAAACTTAAAAAGTCTACCATACGAAAGGGATCATTTCAGTCGGAGTATGTTCAGTGATGTCGACGGAATCTCCACTTCTACAGTATTGCCGTTTGTCGTTACAAAACTCTCTACAGGATATACATTCGTAGGATTGTCGATAGTATTCTCGTCGGTTCCGCATTTTGACGACAGTCGGATAATTCTTCCTTCAGTAATATTCTTTCCGTTGAGGCTGACCCTCGCCGTAGTGTTCTCGTTGCTCGTATTGGCGATTTTCATAATCACCTCGCCAGTCTTCTCGTCGAGAGTGGCGGTAGAGAACACACCGGGCTTAACGTTAGGTTTAAGCTTAGTGGCAAAAATCTGCTTGCCGTCGAGACGGGCGAATATGCTGTCGCCCACAACCTTCAGTTCCACGTCATACCACTTGCCCTGTTCTATCTTTACAGGAGCCGTTGCCAACTCCGAGCGCCCGCCGTCGGCAGTCTGCTGAATGGCACTCTTCGTGTTGTCCCATCCGCCGATGTTCAGCCAGCAATAGTTCTTTTCGTCAACATAGTTGAACACGACGAGGAAACCCTCCTTGCCGGAATCCTTTCTCGCGCGAACCTTATATATATATCCGTCGCTCGTGATTGTTCCCGGGTTAAGACGGACGCAGTCTTTCCCGTTTGCCGTTTGACTTATAGTATTGCCGCTCACGGTCCATGTGCCGCTTACGTCCACCGGATTAAGCTCCAGGGTGGCAGGCAGGGCATTGCCCTTATCATCGGTATATCCAAGGTCCTGGAACGACGACTGAGTGTTGTATGTTCCCATTCCCACACGGCATACGGCAGGTTTCATCTTCTCCTCGGCATAAGTGTATGGAGAATCCTGTGTTACGGGAAGCACCCTCGTACCGATGTTGTTTGCCATCATGCTCTGCACATAGTACGACGGAGTGCCGAAAGCGCGGTCTGACGTAAACTGAATCATGTCGGGCGCCCACTTCCTGTTGTTCAGGTTGGCGAATATCGGAGCATACGAAGCCATCGTGACGATATCCGAATTCTTCTCAATTCCCATCATGTATACAGCCTCGCCGAGGGCAGCATTGAGCGAACCCATATTTCCGAATCCGCTCGTAACGGCATATTCTCCGGCATAGACCTTCGGTCCGCGGCGGTCGTAAGCATCATATTTGTTGAAATTGTTGGCAAACCAGGCCGGATTGCGGTAGTAGTGCTCATCAACCAGTTCCACGCTCTCCTGGCTTTTCCATTTCGGGTCATCCGTTCCCCATGCCGCAACGTTTCCGATAAGGTGCATGTTGGGGTATTTAGCCAAAACAGCATCCTTGAACTTCTTGAAGCGCTCATAGTAGCGGTCGCTCTGCTGCGAGGGGTTATCCTGGTTGTTTTCGTTTCCAATCTCCAGATACTGGATATTGAAAGGAGCCGGATGCCCGTTCTTTGCGCGCAAGGCTCCATACTTTGACGTTACCGGTCCGTTGGCATATTCCAGCGCATTCATACACTCGTCAATCCATGGCTGCAGGTCCTCCACGGCAGTCTTTCCGCCATGCCATAGTCCGATGTTCACCACATAGAGCGGCTTAGCCCCGAGGTCCTCGGCAAGCTGCAGATATTCGTGGAAACCGAGTCCGTCGCTCGTGCGGTAGCCCCAGTTCAGATTCTTGTGTCCCGTGCGCTCCTCAATCGGTCCGATGGTGCGTTCCCAACGGAAGGCATTGTCGGGCGAATTCTGTCCCTCGACGAAGCATCCGCCGGGAAAGCGCATAAACTTAGGGTGCATATTGTAGAGCATCTGTGCAAGGTCGGGGCGACAGCCGTTCTCGCGGTTCTTGAACGTAGGCGGAAAGAGGCTCACCACGTCAAGGGCGATAGTGCCTTTGCCGTCGGCAACAATAGCAAACTGCGCCTTCGGGTCGTTGGCATCAGCCTTCAGTGTGGCGGTATATTTCGTCCATTTGCCGTTCAGCTTACCCGAAGCGACTTCTGTCTCTGCATATATCGTTTTACCCGAAGCATCGGTGAGGCGCGCCCTTAGAGAGCCCTTGTAGTTGCCCTTGGCAAAAAACGAGAGCCGGTATTCCCTGCCCTGCACGGTATTAATTCCCCAGAAGCCTTTGTTTATGATATAGGCGAGGGCAGACGGTTTGGCGTTTACCGTGGCGAGCATAGCCTTGCCCTGGACTTTGTTCAGAAGGCCTTTAGCCGTAAGTTCCGTCTTTATCGTGGCTCCGTTGTCGGCAGCCGTAGTCCATGTAGGCAGATTCTTGCTTTCCTCATCTTCAAACGAGCGGTTGCTGATGAGTTCGGCATACAGTCCGCCATCGGCAGCATGGTTGATGTCCTCATAAAAAATACCATAGAGGTCGGGGGCAACCTTCACGCCCGGTCGCGATGCGTCAACGCTGATATTCACCTGAGCGTTGGCAGCGAGTGCCGACGCGAGGAACAGAGAGAATAGAAAACCTTTGTTGTTCATTTTGATTAATGATTTATTAGTTGATGATTATGTCTTATCTTTGCAAAGATAAGACACAAATTCGTCATACGGCGGATTCATTTCAGTAAATAATGTACGCATATTGTTATTTGTACAATTTTCATGTCCCGTGAATAATAATTATTATGCAGAAAGTCGTAACTTTGTCTGTGTTACGATAAAGAAAGAAAACTATTAACTTAAAAAAACTATTCATATTCATGAAGAAACTTATCTTTTCTGCTGTTGCTATAGCGGCATTCCTTGCAGTACCGGCAAAGGCTCAGAAAGCCTTGGCAAATGGTTATCCATTCTCGCAAGTTCCATTCACAAGTGTGAAAATCTCTCCAAACTCTTTCTGGGGAGCAAGACTCAAAGCCGTGCGCGAAGTTACGATTCCGCTTGCTTTCAGCAAATGCCAGAGCGAACACCGCTACAAGAATTTCGAGATGGCGGCATACACGCTGAAGCATCCGGGACACAAGGCGCTGGAGACTAAAGACTGGGACGTGTCGAAAATTATGGGCTACTCGTTCGACGACACCGACGTGTACAAGACTATCGAGGGAGCAAGCTATATCCTGCAGACTTATCCCGACAAGAAACTCAAGGCGTATATCGACAGCGTGCTCGACGTGGTGGGGGCGGCACAAGAGCCCGACGGATATCTCTATACCGCACGCACCATTAATCCGCAGCATCCGCACCAGTGGTCGGGCAAGAACCGCTGGGAAAAGGAGGAAGACCTGAGCCATGAGCTATACAACCTCGGACACATGGTGGATGCCGCCTGCGCCCATTATCAGGCAACGGGCAGCCATAAGTTCCTCGATATCGCCAAGCGTTATGCCGACTGCGTATGCCGAGAGGTGGGAGCCGGAAAGGGACAGGCTACCGTAGTGCCGGGACACCAGATTGCCGAGATGGCTCTGGCAAGGCTATACACCATAACAGGCGAGAAGAAATATCTCGACGAGGCAAAGTATCTGCTCGACTACCGCGGCAAGACCGACAAGCGACAGGCTTACTCGCAGAGCGACAAACCGATTCTGGAGCAGACGGAAGCCGTGGGGCACGCCGTGAGAGCCGGATATATGTATGCCGGAATTGCCGATGTGGCTGCGCTGACAAAGGATTCGGATTATATGAAGACCATCGACCGCATCTTCAACAATATCGTGTCGAAGAAATATTATCTCACCGGCGGCGTGGGGGCAAGGCATTGGGGCGAAGCCTTCGGCAACAACTACGAACTGCCTAACATGACGGCTTACAACGAGACCTGTGCTGCCATATCCATGGTGTATCTCTTTGAGCGCATGTTCCTGCTGCATGGCGAGAGCAAGTATATCGACTGTCTGGAGCGCACGCTATACAACGGCGTTATCTCGGGAATGAGCATGGACGGCGGACGGTTCTTCTATCCTAACCCGTTGTCGAGCGACGGCAAGTATAAGTTTAATGCCGACAACACCTTGACCCGTCAGCCGTGGTTCGGATGTGCCTGCTGTCCGAGCAACCTGTCGAGGTTTATCCCTTCGGTGCCGGGTTATCTATATGGAGTGAAAGACAATAATATATATGTGAACCTGTTTGCCGGAAACACATCTACGATTAAAGTTGGCGGCAAAGACGTGGTTTTGGAGGAGACTACGGAGTATCCGTGGAACGGCGACATCAGAATTGACATAAAGAAATGTGCTGCAAAGGGCACCAACCTGCTCGTGAGAATTCCGGGATGGGCACGCGGCAGTGTCGTGCCGAGCGACCTGTATGCCTTCGGCGACAACGAGAACGGGAAATATTCTGTCAGCGTGAACGGCAAAACTGTTTCTGCCGACCTCGTGGCTAACAAGGGCTATCTGCCTGTGGAGAATATCAAGAAGGGTGATGTGATACGCATTCACTTCGATATGCCTGTGCGCACGGTGGTGGCAAACGGCAATGTGGCTGACGACAAAGGAAAGGTTGCCGTGGAGCGCGGACCGCTCGTGTATTGCGCCGAGGCGGTGGACAATGGCGGAGAACAGGTGTTGCACACGGTTATAAACAAGAAACCGTCGTTCACCTTGGTGGATAACTATTCTATAAAGAACACGGAAACCGCCAATGCTCCTTCATTCGCGGTAAAGGCTATACGCACCAATGCACAGACATTGGAGGAGACTGCCGACGGAGGCATCAAGGTGAAAAACATGCCGCTAACGCTTATTCCTTATTATGCATGGAACCATCGCGGAGCAAACGAGATGAACGTGTGGTTCGTGCAGAATCTGTCGCTGCTCGACAAGTAAAGACGGGCTTTTTTCAAGAATTATAATTACCTTTGCAAACGGAAAATTATAATATTCAAGAAAAAAGTATGAGGAAAAGTGAAATTGGCTACATCGTTATCGTGGCCTTGATTAGTGTGTCGCTGCTCTTGGGCTTTCTGCAGGAAGTCTTCAACATCGACCTTGGAACTTTTGCCTGGACTGCCAGCATCATAACATCACCTGTGGCGCTTGCCATAGGTTTTGTTTTTGCAATGACGGCAGGAAAGGCTTTTCCGGATTTCAACAGAACCATGTCGAAGAAACTCCTGCAGTATTCGGTTATCGGACTGGGATTCGGCATGAATGTAGACAAGGCCCTGGCTTCGGGTGCCGACGGAATGTTGTTTACCATTGTCAGCGTGTTCGGTACGCTTGCACTGGGATGGCTGTTCGGAAGAAAACTGCTGAAGGTGGATTCACAAACGAGCTATCTGCTCAGTTCCGGAACGGCAATCTGCGGCGGGTCGGCAATAGCTGCCGTAGGACCGATAATCCGTGCCAAAGCCGAAAGCATGTCGGTGGCATTGGGAGTGGTATTCGTGCTCAACGGCATTGCATTGTTCGTATTCCCCTATATCGGCGATGCTCTCGGATTGACGATGAAGCAGTTTGGCATGTGGGCTGCAATTGCCATACACGACACCTCGTCGGTTGTCGGTGCAGGTGCGGCTTACGACCAGATGCATCCGGATCTCGTCAGACTGCAAGGAGTCAGCTCGTTGGAAGTGGCAACGACGATTAAGCTTACAAGAGCCTTGTGGATTGTGGTCCTCGCCATTGTTACTCCTTTCTTCTTCAGAAAATCTCTTGCCGGAAATGAGGGAAAAACAAAGCCGTGGTACAGTTGCATTCCTAAATTTATAATATGGTTTATCGTCGCTATCGTCGTTAATACATATATTATAAATAATGTAGCGCTCATCGGGGAGCAGATGGCTAATATCGGCAGCGGGTTCAGCGCAGCCGTAAACAAATTCGCCAAGCATGCAATAACGCTGTCGCTGTTCTTTATCGGGGCTTCGCTGACGAAAGATACACTGCGGAATGTTGGAATTAAGCCGCTCATCCAGGGCGTAATGCTCTGGATCAGCATCAGCTGCATAAGTTTGGCATATATCTTTTCTGTCTGACTGACAGATTTGTTGTTTGAGCGAAACTTATTCTGACATAGTATGACAATATGGCATACCAAAGGACTTAGAAACTCCTATGGCATGCCATTTGCTTTTTTATTGCCGGATTGCGAAAGCAAACCAAACGGAATTAATTAACATCGAAAATAAAAAATAAAAAATATACAATTATGGGAAAGATTATAGGAATCGACTTAGGTACAACAAACTCATGTGTTGCAGTGTTCGAAGGTAACGAACCAGTCGTAATCGCTAACAGCGAGGGTAAACGTACTACTCCTTCTGTAGTAGGTTTCGTGAAAGACGGTGAACGTAAAATCGGTGACCCGGCTAAACGTCAGGCTATCACAAACCCAAAGAACACTATCTATTCTATCAAGCGTTTCATGGGTGAGACTTACGCTCAGTGTGAGAAGGAAACAGGACGTGTTCCGTTCACTGTAGTAAACGAGGGTGGTTACCCACGTGTTGATATCGAAGGACGTAAATATACTCCACAGGAAATCTCTGCAATGGTTCTGCAGAAGATGAAGAAGACTGCCGAGGATTATCTCGGACAGGAGGTTACAGATGCAGTCATCACAGTGCCGGCTTACTTCTCTGACTCTCAGCGTCAGGCAACTAAAGAGGCTGGACAGATTGCAGGCCTTAACGTTCGCCGTATCGTGAACGAGCCTACTGCCGCTGCTCTTGCATACGGCGTTGACAAGGCTAACAAGGATATGAAGATTGCTGTGTTCGACCTTGGTGGCGGTACTTTCGATATCTCTATCCTTGAGTTCGGTGGCGGTGTGTTCGAGGTGCTCTCTACTAATGGTGATACTCACCTGGGTGGTGATGACTTCGACCAGGTTATCATCGACTGGCTCGTTAATGGCTTCAAGGCTGACGAGGGTATCGACCTTTCTAAGGATCCAATGGCTATGCAGCGCCTGAAAGAGGCTGCCGAGAAGGCTAAGATTGAGCTGTCAAGCTCTACTTCTACTGAAATCAACTTGCCTTACATCACTGCTGAGGGCGGTGTGCCAAAGCACTTGGTTAAGACTCTTACCCGTTCACAGTTTGAGCAGCTCGCACACAACTTGATTCAGGCTTGCTTGGTTCCATGCCAGAACGCTATCCGCGACGCTAAGCTCCAGACTTCGGATATCGACGAGGTTATCTTGGTTGGTGGTTCAAGCCGTATACCTGCCGTTCAGACTCTCGTTAAGAACTACTTCGGCAAGGAGCCTTCTAAGGGCGTTAACCCGGATGAGGTCGTTGCTGTTGGTGCTGCTATCCAGGGTGCCATCCTTAACAAAGAAGAGGGTGTTGGCGACATCGTATTGCTCGACGTTACTCCATTGACTCTTGGTATCGAGACTATGGGTGGCGTAATGACAAAGCTTATCGACGCTAATACTACTATCCCTTGCAAGAAGAGCGAGGTGTTCTCTACTGCTGCCGACAACCAGACTGAGGTTACTATCCACGTGCTTCAGGGTGAGCGTCCGATGGCTGCACAGAACAAGAGTATCGGTCAGTTCAACTTGACTGGTATCGCTCCGGCTCGTCGTGGTGTTCCACAGATTGAGGTTACATTCGATATCGATGCCAACGGTATCTTGAACGTATCGGCTAAGGATAAGGCTACAGGTAAGGAACAGAGCATACGCATCGAGGCTTCTTCTGGCTTGAGCGAGGACGAAATTAACCGTATGAAGGCTGAGGCTGAGCAGAATGCCGAGAACGACAAGAAGGAGCGCGAGAAGATCGACAAGATGAATCAGGCTGACTCTATGATCTTCACCACAGAGAACTTCCTGAAGGACAACGGCGATAAGATTCCTGCTGACAAGAAACCTGGTATTGAGCAGGCTCTGCAGCAGTTGAAGGATGCTCACAAGAGTGGCGACGTTGCTGCCATCGACTCTGCAATCAACAACTTGAACACCGTTATGCAGGCTGCTTCTCAGCAGATGTATCAGGGTGCACAGGGTGCTCAGCCGGGTGCTGATGCCGGTGCCGGCTTCAACGGCCAGCAGGCTGGCGGTGCTCAGAACAACGCCGGCAACAACAACGCTGCCGACGATGTTCAGGATGCTGACTTCGAGGAGGTCAAATAGGGTCGATAAAAATATCGTAAGGCTTAATAAAATAATTATAAGAAAGCCGTGTAACTCAATGAGTTGCACGGCTTTTTCTGTTTCTTAACAATTCTAAATAAATTTGGTCAACTCAGAAAATAGCCGTATATTTGCCACATATTTGGCACAGGACTTAAACGTCTATAAGGTCGGACTTATTTGTACTTAAGCGTCTATGCCGTTAAAAACTGTAAGTAAATGGGTAAAAAACAAGCATAACATGGGTAAGGCTAAATTTCAAATGGAACGTAGGTGCGAGGTGTGCGGAAATCCATTTTTCGCAAAGACTCTGGAGTCTCGCTACTGCTCGGAGAAATGTGGACAAGTAGCGTACACTCGACGCAAACGTGAGGCTAAGAAGCTGAAAAAGCTTCAAGAGTTGACGGAACAAATAGATGATGACAGGGACTATATCACGGTTCCTGAGGCGGTGGCGATGTACTCTGTGAGCAGGACTTCGCTCTATCAATATATTCATGACGGAAGCATTCCGTCCATCAATTTAGGGGTTCGACTCATCCGGGTGAGCAGAAAGGAACTGGAGAAATATTTCCCCAAAAGGAACTTTGACAAGAAACCAGTCAAGAGATTGCCCAAACTCTATAACTTGGAACCAGAGAACTGCTATACTATTGGTGAGATAAGCAAGAAGTACAAAATTGACGATAGTACAGTGTATCTGCATATCCGGAAATATGGTATTCCAACACGACAGATTGGAAACTATGTGTATGTTCCAAAGTATGAAATTGACAATCTATACAAATAAAGAATATGAGAAGGACATTCCATAATACGAAGGTTTCGGTGAAACTGAGAAAATCTCGCTATGCCAACGAGTGGTATCTCGTTGTCGAGTCGTACCCTGTGTACGAGAAGGCGAACGGCAAGCCAAAGCGCATCAGAGAGAATATCAACCGTGTGGTGACAACTCCATTATGGGACAAGACCAAGACGACACGTGGAGGGACTGACGGCAAGGAGGCATATATGCCGAAACGTGATTTGAACGGTGTGATACAATGCAAGTCTGCCGCCGACCAACGAGCTTGTCTGTATGCAGACAAGATACGGGAGGCAAGGCAACGAGAATATGACAATGCCGCCCTGTACACGGATGTGGAAGCTGCCCAGGCGGAACAGAACGAGCGCTCGAAATGCAACTTTATCGAATATGTGAAGTATGTATCGGAAAAGAGACATGGAAACGGCTCGAAATCCATCATCGTCAACTGGAAACGTGTGTATGAGTTGTTGAAACTGTTTGCGAAAGGTGACTCTATCCTCTTCTCGGAAATTGACCTGAGATTGATAGAGGATTTCAAGCAATGGATAACAACGGCTCCGCAAGGCGGTGGCAAGAGCGGTACCATATCTCAGAATACAGCAGCGACCTACTTCTCCATATTCAAGGCTGCGTTGCACCAGGCTTTCATCGACGGTTATTTGACCATCGATGTAGCAGCCAAAAGCAAGAATATCCAGGAACAGGAAAGCCGACGAGAGTTTTTGACAACAGAAGAGCTGAACACATTGGCAGCGACACCATGCGACAACCCAATCATCAAAAGGGCTGCTTTGTTCTCGGCATTGACCGGACTGAGACATTGCGACATCCAGAAGTTGAAATGGTCGGAGGTGCAGAAGATAAACAATTCATACAGACTGAACTTCACCCAAAAGAAGACAAAGGGCGTAGAATACATGCCTATGTCGGAGCAAGCCTATAAACTGTGCGGTGAGCGCAAAGACCCAAACCTGTTGGTCTTTGCAGGATTGCCCGCCCCGGCTTGGATATCCAAACCCTTGAAGCGATGGATAGAGGCAGCTGGCATCACACGCAAAATAACCTTCCATTGCTTCAGACATACATACGCTACACTCCAGCTGGCGCATGGTACGGACATCTATACCGTGAGCAAGATGTTGGGACACACCAATGTGAAAACAACACAGATATATGCGAAAGTGATAGATGAGAAAAAGGAAAAGGCAGCGAATGCCATCCAGATAAATCTGAACGAAAAAGAGTTGGAATAGTTGAAGAGGATATTTCCTGAGGGTAATCGAGAATGCTGTTTCGACACAGCCAAAGGAAATCGCCAAACGAGATAGCCAAACGAAAATATCCGGTGAAAACTTCAAACGAGATAGTAAAACGAAAATATCAGGCGAGATGACCAAACGAAATCTTCAAACGAGATAGTCAGACTAAAGAGTCTGATGAGATGGCCAAATGTGATAATCAAACGAGATAACCCAATTGCCTTGCGAGCCACTTGTGAATAAGTCATAAGTGGCTCGTTGCATATAGATACGTTAGCAGCAATCGGGGTTGCGTACCTATTATGGTGGTCTTATGGGAGGCTTATGATGAGAGTCATCATGTAGGCGGAGCATGAAAAAGTTGTGTTTTGGGGGATATGAAGAAGTTAGGGCGAAATAAGGGGTTGGCAGGTTATGGAATTATGTTTCGATTATGGAAACGGATGCTGATGGGAATCATAAGACCATCAGTATTGATTTTTATGGTTATTTTGCACCCAGAAATCGTGATGACAAATAATATAGTAATAACCATAAAAACGTGATAAGATGACAGAAGAAATCAGATTTGAAGACCTTCCAAGAGTCACCCAAATGATGATGACCAAGCTGGAAGAGTTGTGTGCCAAAATGGACAAAATCATTCCGACCGTAGAGGAGCCTATCGACCGATGGTTCACCGTGGATGAATTGAGGGAGTATCTGCCAGAGCACCCTGCCCGGCAGACTGTGTATGGATGGACCAGCAACGCCATCATTCCATTCCACAAAAAAGGAAAGTCGCTAAGATTTAGAAAATCGGAAGTTGACAAATGGTTGCATGAGGGCTATAATCCTTATATCAAAGAGATCGAAGAGGAAGCCCAAGCATTCATTGAGAAAAAACGCAAACCATTATTCTAATATAGAATGGCATGGATACTATCAATCAAAACACCTGTGGCATCAAAAAAAACAAAAGCAGGGATGAAAAAGAGATTACATGGGAAAAACTCGAAGATGCCAACAAAGACGGAACCACAATCCCCTTGGAGGCTTTTCCCGTAAAGATACAAGAGATGGCAAAGGTGTTGGTGGAATACGAGAACTACAATCAAGACTACCTGTTGGTGTCGATGTTATCTGCAGTGGCCACCGCCATAGGAAACACCTGCCAGATAAGAATCAAGGGATGCTGGACAAGCAGTCCTATCCTGTATATCATCCTGGTAGGACGACCGGGCGTTGGTAAGACACCACCCTTGGACTTTGCCTTCAAGCCCATTCGGGCGCACGACTATCAGTTGCTGAAGAAATACAAGGAAGATGACGAAGCCTATTCCTTGTTTATGGAAAAAAGGAAGAGCAGGAAGTTTAGTTATTCGCAATCGGAGATACCAGAGATTCCCATCCTGCAAAGGACAGTCATCTCTGACTTCACCCCAGAGGCATTGATGCAAGCGCATAATGTGAACCAGCGAGGCATCGTGGCATTCGTAGATGAGATCATGGGTATGTTCAACACCGTGAACCAATACAGCAAGGGCCAACTGATAGAGCAACTGCTGACGGCACACAGCGGAAAGCCACTGGACATCACCCGATGCAGTCTGGACATCCCTGTTCATATAGAGCAACCTTGCATCAACATCATCGGAACAACCCAGACCAAGCGAGTGCATGAGTTGGTGGACAAGGGATATGGCGACAACGGTCTGATAGACCGCATACTGTTTTCCTATCCCAAGAGACACACCATCAGTCCATGGCAACTGCATGGTACAGAAGACGGATATGACGGCAGAGGATGTTATGACCAATGGGAGAAGGTGGTGAACACAATTCTATCCCTACCTTGCCATTACGATGAGGAGACAGGAATGGTGGTGCCAAGAGTTATCAACTTCACCCCGGATGCGCAGCAACATTTCTTCGAATGGAGAAATCAAACCGTGGAGTATATCAACAACATCAAGGACGATGCCCTGATAGACGGAAGGATTATGAAGACCCATCTGAACACGGCTCGACTGGCACTGGTGATACAGATGATGCGATGGGCTTGCGAAGAAGCTGGTAATGACTATGTTGACATCGAATCTGTCAAGGCAGCCATACAACTGAGCGACTATTTTGAAGAATGCTATGCAAGACTTCAAAAGTATATGACCATAGACAGCATAAAACCAGAAAAGAAGATATTGTTGGATGGTTTGGAACAGAAGTTCACAACAGCTGACGCACTGAAGGTGGGTGAAGAGATGGGACTGTCGGAACGGTCGGTGATGTACACGCTGACAGACCTGCAGACCATGAACGTAGTCAGAAAGATAAAACGAGGCGAATATGAGAAACTGCAATAGAGAATATGACGGTGCAGCTTGCAGTTTTTGCAGGAAGCAGCACAACCATTGGAAGAAAAGTGATATCGCGTGGATAGCTGTTGGAAGAGTACGACACATATTGCATGCAAATAGTATGGTAGTAACATAGTAAGTAGTCATTATAGTCAATACATATCATAGTAAAGAAGTGATATAGTAAATTTGTATAAACTAAAAGAAAGAAGCAATGAGAATGAAACAAGGCTCGTTCTCTCTTTTTACCTTCCTGTAAATACTGCCCTGTGAGAAAGTATATGGAACATGGAAAAGCAGAGAACATCATCGCATTGGTGAAAGATGCGCAGACCTCCTATCTGGAGGAAGTTGAAAAAGGAAAGAAGGTGTATGGCCGCTATGTGAAGGACTTCCTGAACAGTCATCGATACAGTGGCAGTTGGGATGTTCGTGTGATGAACGAACACCGCAAGAACATGGGGATGGTGGAGGATTTGTTGGAAACGAGACAGGACCTGGTAGAGAAGTTCTTCCTGAAAGGAGAAATGACAGAAGAAGACATCAACCTCCTCATCCACGAGTTGAACACGACAGAAGTAACGGTAATCAGAACCACACAAGTAGGACTATCTCATGAGAGTGTTTCGACAGAAAAACATGGGGCTGTAGTGAGTTATATCCCTGCTACCAAACGAAATGGTGCATCATCATTACAACTGGCGAGAAAGGACGGACTGATTGGGCGCATCGTGGAAATGATGAACACCCTGAAGTTGTTCACTGAAAATGTGAATGAAGTACAGATTCAGAAACTGTTTGACTGCATGCTGGAAAAGCCGTTGGTGGCACGAAACAACAGAGTCGTCGCCTACTACTTTGACACCCTGTGCGAGAATGGACTGATTAGCAAGCAATGGCAGGAAACGATGGCAGCTCATCAGTTGATACGATCTTCCACTGGGAAAATCATGAAATCATCAGACCTGTCATCGGCATTGTGCAAGGCAAAAGCATCGGACAGAAGCATCTACGCTTGCATCAGAAACATGGTGAAAGAAATAACAAAATGGCAATAATCTGAGGAGAAGACCAGAATATGCCAACAAGAAAGGTTGATAGATGGATTGATACTGCCAAGGTATCAACCATCCATCAACCTTTTTTCGTAGTGAAAGGGGTAACTTTGCCACAGGAATGCGGATGGTGATAGAAGAAACGGCATGAAACCATCCCATGCCGTCAACAAGAAAAAGGATTATCCTTACTGATGTCAAACTATAAAACGAACAATATGAGCAATCAACAATTAGTGAGAAACGAGCAACAGGTAGCATCGGCCTCTCCACCCATGCGAACAGAGACCATGGAAGAGCTGTCGGCAGAGCAAATCGTACCAGCAATACTGAGAATACTGGAACGAATTGGGCAAATGGAAAATGCATTCAGACAACTTGGCGACATCGAGGAGCTACATGAACGAATGGAACAAATGGAAGAACATCTGTTTGCCGCCAAAGAAATCCTGACCGTGAAAGAGGCAAAAGAGTTCTTGGGCATATCAGAGAGCCAATTGTATAAGTTGACCAGAACATTGGCTATCCCCCACTATAAGCCAAGTGGGAAAACCATATTCTTCAGCAGACAGGAAATAATCGACTGGGTGAAGAGCCGGCCTGCCCGGAGAAAAGGTATGCAACAAGAGAACATGAATGCAAATGTTTCAGACACGGCACATTGCAATGACATGGAAGCGCTGACTGTGGGTGGCATGAACATAAACAGTGACATGCCATGACACCCATGGAACAAAGCAATTGCCAGACAGACAACGGAAATGTGCTGGACGAGTTGCTGAAAGCCTCACGAATACTGGCAGACGACACCTATCAGGTGCCGCCCCAGATTATGTGGGTGGACAATTCGACCATCGCCACACTTGGCAATTTCAGTGCGTCGACAGGAAAGGCAAAGAGTAGGAAGACCTTTAATGTGTCGGCAATCGTTGCTGCCTCGTTGGGAAACAAGCAGGTACTGAAGTACAGAGCCTGTCTGCCAGAAGGAAAGCGCAAGATACTATATATAGACACCGAGCAGAGCAGATACCACTGTCATGTGGTGATGCAACGCATATTACGTTTGGCAGGGATGCAACAAAATGTGAATGCTGCCAACCTGGTATTCTATGGTCTGAGAGAGTATCATCCCACCATGCGACTGCAGCTGATAGAACACGCCCTGCAAAAAGAAACAGGGTGCGGTCTGGTTGTCATCGACGGCATCAGAGACCTAATGTTGGACATTAACGACCCAGCTGAGTCGGTAAGCATCATCAACAAACTGATGCAATGGTCGAGCATCTACAATCTGCATATCCACTGTGTGCTGCATCTGAACAAAAGTGATGACAATGTGAGAGGACACATCGGAACCGAGTTGAACAACAAGGCAGAAACGGTGTTGGTTATCGCCAAGAGTCAGACCCTAGCCAATGCAAGCGAAGTGAAACCATTGAGTCTGCGAGACCGAGAGTTTGAACCATTCGCCTTCAAGATAGACGAAGAAGGGATGCCTGTTGACATCTACGACTATGAGTTTGGAAAGAAAGGCGGAAAGGCATCCAAGATGACCATCGGGGACATCACGGAAGAGCAGCACGAGAAAGCATTGGAAGCAGCTTTCCATGACAAGGTGGTGTCGGGATATGAACATGTGCTGACGGCATTGAGCAAGGGATATGGTGAGATAGGGTTTGCAAGAGGGCGAACCACACTATCCAAGCTGTTGACCTATCTGCTGGCAAACAAGAAAGTAGTGAAATCGGCAAGCAATGAATACTGTCTGCCCAAGAATTATCCAAGCCTCCCACTGATAGACGGCAACACCTAATTTCCATAGCGAACTTCATTCACTCCACATCTATATATAGTGTGGACAAATGAATGGACACTGGAATAGGGATAGGGCGAGTACAAACAATAAAAGCAAAGAGACATGAACATAGCAACAGCAAAAAGCATCAGCATCATTGACCTGCTGACAGCACTGAGCCATGAGCCTGTGCGGATAAATGGCGACCGCTACTGTTACCGTTCCCCCATCCGGAACGAGACTGAGCCATCGTTCTGTGTGAGCAAGAAAAGAAACGAGTGGTATGATTTCGGATTGGGGCAAGGAGGCGACATCATCAATCTTGGGAAACGGTTGTTTGAAACAAATGATGTGAGCAAGATACTAAGTCAACTGGACAAACTGAACCTGAGCCATGCGCCCCACCCAAGTGAAAAAGTAAGGGTGGCAACTGCACAGTCGGCAGTGAAGATGGAGAAGGTGCATCTGCAACCCCTGCAATACAATCCCCTGATGTCGTATTTGCGTTCACGCCATATAGACATCGTGGTGGGCAAGAAATATTGCAAGGAGATTTGGTACACACATGGCAAAAAACGGTATTTCGGCATCGCCTTTGAAAACATGCAGAAAGGTGTGGAAATCAGGAATCCATACTACAAAGGATGCATGGGACACAAGGATATATCCATCATACACGCAGAAAACATCGGGGTGCAGTCGGCAGTTTGCGTGTTTGAGGGATTTATGGACTTCCTTTCGTTCAAGACCATGGAAAAACTGGGAGATGAAAGAGTTTGCGTGGGGGAACCCTGTGACTACATTGTGCTGAACTCGGTGGCAAACCTGCAACGCTGTTTACAAAGACTGGGAGCGTATGAGCATGTATTTTGTTTTCTGGACAATGACAAGGCAGGAATGGAGGGCTGCAGAATGGTGAGTAATGCCTATCCCAACAAGGTGATTGACATGAGTGGTCATTATCGTGAATACAAGGATGTGAACGACTGTTTGATAGGAAGGGAAAAAGTATGAGTGGAAGCGTAAGGAAACTTGACAGCATAGCTGATATGCACTGGTGGATGGCAGAGCATATCCACTATTTGCCAGCCATGATTTATACCGTATTGATGATAGATATTGTGTTGGTGTTTGTCGTCATCAGGCAATGCAATGGATTGAAGCGAGACGAACTGTTGGCACAATTGCAAATGGGTATCAGCGTGGCAGTGTTTCTACTTGGGATGCTGTTGGTATATCATATAGCGTATTTGTTTTGGTAAGGAGATATGGGAAAGTTGGAGAAATGATAGTTTTCTACGGAGAAAACAAATATTCTCCGTAGAGAACTATCGTTTTTGAAAATAAAATCGTATCTTTGCACCGATGAATATATAATAAGGTGACGATATGAATAAAATCATACACAAGGCAACCTCACAAGGGGGCATCATAACAACAGCAGAGTTCTCTAAGCAATCCGATTATCTGAAGATTGTTAGAGCCAAGGAACGTGGCGACCTGATTCGGGTTCGTCATGGAGTATATGCCGTACCAGATGCCCTCTTCAACACAATGATAGATGTGGAGCGAGTGGTTCCAAACGGAATAGTATGCCTATACAATGCTTGGGTATACCATCAACTCTCTACAGTTGTACCACCTTCTTTCTGCATCGCCATAGAAGCCAAGCGTAAGATAGTCATACCTCCAACCGTGCCTGTAGAACTTTATTATTGGAAAAAGGAGAACTTGGAGTTTGGAGTAATGGACGCAGAAATCTCCGGGTATCATGTTCGCATAACGGACATGGAGCGCAGTGTGTGTGATGCTGTCAAGTATCGAAACAAAATAGGAATGGAGGTCTGCTCTGAGGTGATACGCAATTATCTGAAAAAGAAAAATCGCAATCTGAGTCGCCTGTCGGAATACGCCAAACGACTGAGAGTTGCTAACATATTGAAAAATTACATAGAAATAGCAATAGAATAGAATGGGAAAGAAAAACTATGGCAAGTCAGTAAAGACACGCTTGCTCAATCTTATGAATGAGACAGGCTATAAATATATGTATCTTCTTGCAAGATACTTCAACGAACGATTGCTATACAGAGTTTCTGTAAGCCAATATAAAGACAACTTCTTGTTGAAAGGCGGCTCGCTGCTCTATGCAATGGATGGGCTAAATGCTCGTCCAACAATAGATGTGGACTTTATGGCAGAGAGGATCAGCCGTGACCGTAAGTTCTTGACAAATGTGTTCCAAGAAATCTTAGAAATAGCATGTGACGAGGATGGTGTTACTTTTGATACGGAGAACATAACATTTGAGCCGATCACTGTGGAAAAGAAATATCCCGGCACAAGATTCTTCTTTACGGCACACATGGACAGCATTGTCCACAAGATGTCTGTAGATATAGGTTTCGGTGATGTCGTGACACCTTGCCCAGCATCCATAGACTTTCCACTTCTGTTGCCGAATATACCATCTGTCAATCTACAGGCATATTCATTGGAGACTGTTGTTGCGGAAAAGTTTCACACGATGATAGACCGTGACGAGTATAACAGCCGAATGAAGGATTTCTTTGACTGTTATCAGTTGCTGACCAAGCGTTCTTTAGATGACAGTATGTTGTATGAGGCAGTCAAGGCGACATTTGACAATCGTGGACTTGAATACAATCCCGAACTGAAATTGTTCACGGACAAGTTTGTCAATGACGCTAACCGGCAAAAGCAATGGAAGTTGTTTCTCAAAAAAATACAATGGAAAGAAGAACTGAACTTCAGTGAGGTAATGCAAGTTGTCACAGATAGACTAAAGCCTATGGCTGAAAAATATTGGGAAAATAATTTGTAGCAATACATAATGTTAAGTAAATATGACAAAAAGAAAATGTTTTAGTCAAGCTATTGTAGAAAGTATATCTAAGATTGTCGGGGAAACCGTTGATGGATATACAGGTTCTGAAATAGAACTGTTTTTGGCACAATGTTCTATACCAGACATCTCTCCAGGAATAACCAAGTGGAAACGACTATATAGTGCATTAGCTAATATTCAAAACATCCAACAATGCTCTAACTCTATATTACGTTTTATAGGAGCAATTTTGGATCCTGCAAGAAACATTGACAAAACTAATTATAAAGAGATTGTGCAAAAAGTAAATGTCCAATTAGCATTAGTTGGATATATTTTTAATGAAAGCGGAAAATTCAGTGAGTTAACATCACCTGCGAATAGTGTCTCGGAAGCTCAAAAAAGAGTAAATAAACTGAAGCACGATTTGGAAGAAAGAGGAGTTCACAAATTGATTTTTCAATGTTGCAAAGCAGAACTGATGACCAATAATTATTTTCATGCAGTTTTCGAATCGTCTAAAGCTCTCATAAAAAGAATTCAAGACATTAGTGGTGTTCTGTATGATGGTCAGAATCTTATTGAGCATGTCTTCAGAAAAGACAATCCAATATTGATTATCAACAATTACCAAACACGATCTGAAAAAGACGAACATAATGGGTTCAAGTCCATTCTTATAGGAATATGCAATATGTTCCGTAATCCTGAAGCTCATGAATTGAAAACAGAATGGATTATTGAAGAACAAGATGCTTTAGATATTTTGTCTATGATTTCTTATTGTCACAGAAGATTAGATAAAGCTCAAAAGATAAATATTTGACATCAAACCACTAACAACGCCAAGCTCTCCCATTCGGAGGGCTTTTTTTATGCCCTTTTCCCAAACATGCGAAAACAAACAGAAGAAGTTGATTAAA
>ERZ869991.216-NODE-216-length-19340-cov-5.024088_pt1 | contig 19340 bp, 17 predicted proteins | sample MGYA00520862_ERZ869991 | MGnify/ENA primary metagenome ERZ869991 (study PRJEB32232, sample SAMN07284978) | human gut metagenome | biome: human-associated habitat; material: feces | host: Homo sapiens | place: Tanzania | collected 2014-08-11 ...
TAGCCTTAAAGCTTAAAAACACCACTATTAAAAAATGTGTGGTGATGCTTATTATCAGAAACAAAAACTAAACGTTAAAGCGAATGTTCAAAATATCGCCGTCTTTTACGACATAGTCTTTGCCTTCTACTCGCAGTAAGCCTTTTTCTTTGGCTACATTGAGCGAGCCGCATTCAATAAAAGTGGGATAGTCGATAACTTCAGCTCTAATAAAGCCTCTTTGTAAATCGCTATGAATCTCTCCGGCTGCTTCGGGAGCTTTGGCACCTACTTTAGTAGTCCAGGCACGACATTCGTCTTCGCCGGCAGTGAAGAAAGTTTGTAAACCGAGTTTCTTGTAGCAAATACTAATCAATCTATCCAGACCGCTTTCGTTTATGCCCAAATCGGCCATAAACTCAACGCGTTCGTCTGCAGAAAGATCGGCCAATTGAGCTTCGATCTCGGCAGATATAGCTAAGCAAGGAGTTCCTTGTTTGTCGCAAAGCTCTTTGAGAGCTTTATAGTGGGGGCCGCCGTCCTCTATATCATTTTCGGAGATGTTGGCAACGACAATACGAGGTTTGATGCAAAGTAAACCTAAGCCGGAGAGAATCTTTTTCTCTTCTTCGTCAAACTGAGGTACAGCAGAAATATCGCCGTCGTTTAAGGGTTTAGCCAAAGATTCCAACAAAGCACGCTCTTTAGGATCAAGTTTTTTAGCTCGCTCCAGCTTGCCTTCAACTACTTTAAGGTCGGCCAAGAGAAGTTCTGTTTCGAAAGAGTCGACATCTGCTAAAGGATCGACGCCTTCCAAATAAGGATGGTTGAAGCAACGCACTACTTCCAGTAACAAAGTGGAAGTACGAATTTCCGCTACTGCTTGGGAACCTAATCCGGAACTTCCGCCGCCGGGCATATCCAAAAAGTCTACTGTAGCCGGAGTGGTTTTCTTCGGTTTGAAAATGTCAGACAGTCTCTGTAACCTTTCGTCCGGTACTGCTGCTCTGGCTAAAGGTTGTTTGCGTCCCGAAACGTCGGACTCAGATAAACAAGTGAGGGATTTGAATAAAGTTGATTTACCGGATTGAGACAGGCCGGTAATGCCAATAGATAACGCCATAATGGCCCTCCTTTTCTGCTAAGTGTAAATTCTGTCCTGCCTTTATTAGGGGCGAAGCAAGTGGCAGCGTCAAATGGCTACTTACAGCCTCACATTTTATGCAATATTTTATCTTTTTAAAATTGAGAAGGTTTTAATTTAGTAGTTCCTTAATTTTCGAAGTTCTGCCAAAGAACACATGATTTTTTTTCACCGCTTAGACATTTCTGCGGTTAGGAGCAGCGTTGTGTCAGAGAGAAAAACTTATAGAACTATAGCAAAGACTGTCGACTCACAAGCCGATATTTTTATTATAAACAGTACTTCCGGATATAATATTGGGGCCTTTTTGATTTTTACTGGCTTGATAGGTGGTGTTCCACTTTACTATATGTTCAGCGCTTTGGTCTTGCGAATAGGTAAGCCTAATTTATTTCCGGGTCTAATCTTCTCTCTACTTATAGTTGCTGTCGGTATTTTTGCCATTTTCTTCGCTCATAAGCAAGTTAAAGTTTTTAATAATGGCAAGGGGGGCAGCATTTCTATTAAGGATGGTGTGTTAGCTCAGGAAATAACTTACACCTACGGAGAAGCTCCAAAAATAAGACTTAGCGTCTCTGAGGTAAATAATGGCAAAATAGCTCTGGATAGCTGGGAAATAACTCTCATGGACGGGCGCTGCCAATTTTTGCTCGATCTCAGAGTGGGGCGCTTGCAAGAGAGTAAAGCTCTGGCTGAATTTTTGGCCAAATCAATGCGCTGTGATTTATTGGTGGTGTTTGATGCGGTTCGTTCAGTTACCATACCTTATACAGACGTCGATTTGCCTTATTGCTTGCGTGTGAAAAAATATCCCGTCTTAGCCGCTCCTCATCCTAGACGTCCTGACAACTGCCCTATAAAAGTGGAAGATGTCAATTATGGCTTGGGAAGGCGCTACAGTTGGGGACTGATGGCTTCAGGTATTCCTACAGAACTTATTGGGCTGATTTTTGCCGTAATTGCTGTGGGAATTACTCCATTTTGGAAAGTAAAAAATCACTACGTTTCGTTTTTTAGTGAGTCTATGACTACTGGTGATTGGTCATTCTTTATTGGGGCAGCAGTTTTAATAATTGTGCTTTGTATTGTCGAATTTGGCTACAGAAGCGTTATAGAAATTAGTGAGCAAAGAATTAATATTCACAAAGAACTTTGGGGACTGGCCTATTACACCAGAAGCTTCATTTTGGACAACTTGGAAGAAATACTGACACGCAAGACTGACAGTCAAAATTGTATTGTCTTTGCCAGTGACAATTTAGTTGTCTCAATGAGAGTCAGCGGTCCTGATATAGCCGATTATTTGGCTGCAGACATACAGTATTTTCTGACTTCTGGTCAGACTGTGGCTGATTTGCCAGCCGCTCCGCAAGTTTAGTTCTTTTTGTGACATTATGTCAGTAAGATAAGTCAGACATTCGTGCTGACATAATGTCTGACGTCGGCTGATTGTCTGACGTCGGCTGACAATTTGATAAGGGACATAATTTGCAAAATATAAAAAGAAGCTCGCCTCCATACTCAGGAAGCGAGCTTCTTTTTATCTGTCAGTCAGAATAGACTTAGAAGATCTTTGTAAGTAAGCCGTTTCTGAAGAAAGACAAGCTGTATTTGCTGGTAGTGGGAGTTACCAAACCTACAATGACGTCATCTTCAGGAGCAGAGTAGTTGATGCTGTAGTAGTTGTTGGACATAGATTTGATCTTGTACTGATTACTCTTAGCAGTAACTACAGTGGGAACAGCTCTGCCCAAAGGACTAGCTTCATCAGTATCGTGCAAGTAGTTCTTGGTTAAGTCAATGCTCTTGTAATTGTAAATAGCGGCAGTATTGTCTCTGTTGCTCAGCATATTGGTCATACCGAAGTCGTAATAAAGCTGACTGAAAGTTGTGCCGGTTACGTCTTCAATATTGTCAAAGCTGACATTAGGAGAAGTGGCAATCTCTTTAATTTTGTCATTGCCGTAGCGATCGGTGATGTATCTCATTAAGAGATAAGCCTGACCGTACTCTCCCAAAGCGTTATTGAAAGACAACAAAGATACTTTGCCAGGATTGGCGAGGTAAGTGCTAGTTGTGTTGAAAAGGTAAGAGTTGCTGGGAGCTTCAGTCTCTTCGTCTTCAGTTCTCATTCTGAAACCGCAGAAATCTTCCGCTAAAGTAGACTTACCTTCGTTGATAGTTGTGTCTTCGTATTCGCCAGAGAACTCGCCATCTAAGCATACTTTCTGGTTGAAGTCGCACATATGCTGGAATTCGTGAGCAATAGTGGAATACAAGTCGGCGTCGGCGCAATTGCTGTTCAAATAAAGGATCTCGCCTTCATTGCTGTACTGAGAGTCCTTTTTGGAAAAAGCATCTTTAGGATCGAAGTAACCGTAAAGGTTCTTCTTCATGCTGCTGCACATCATAATGATGACTTTTTCTTCGCCATCGCGGCCGCCGTCTTTGCTCCACTCTTGGCCGAAGACGCTGCGAACACGCTCGCCGATAGCTTTGCCTTCGTCGTCGTAGCTGTTAGCTTCGCCAAAAATCTTATCTATAGCTAAAGCTTTTTCTTCGTCAATGCATGCTTCTTCGGTGTCCGGATCAACTTCGGCGAAAACTAAAACGGATTTGGTTTCGTCGTTAGCAAGTATTTTACGGAAGGTAGCTTTTGTAGTAGTGCCGCTGAAATTGAAATCGGCGTTGATTTCAATATCTTCATCTTTAGCAGTATCGGTATAGATGGTATTGGGAGTGAAAGTTTCTTTTCCCAAGACTTTGACTTCGGTGGCCTTGGCTTTTAAAAGCTCGCTGGCTTCTTTAATGAGCTTATGGGTTAAACCGTGAGGATCGGCGCCTTCTTCGGCTTCAAGTTTGGCTTCAGTAGAAGAAGCTGTGCCAGGGCGAGCAGAGCTGGTGATATAAATCTCGTCAGTAAATCCTTTTTCGCTTTGGCCATTGCTGACAAGTAAAGTGGCGCTATCTGAAGCGGTGACTGTTCCCAGTTCATATCTTTTAGTCAGATTGTCGGTGGGAGACCAGTTGTCATCATCAGAACAGCCGGCCATAGTTAAGCACAGCGCCGAACAGGCGATACCTAAAAGTAATTTTTCCGTTACTCGCATTATTAGAGTTGTCTCCTTAATTTGAGGTCTGCGACCATCAGCACAGAAGAAAAACCCGCCTGACCAGAGTTTACCGCTTCAATGGCGCAGCGCTATGTATATACGTTAGGTTAGAATTATGGGGGAGAAAGACGTGAGACTATAAGCCGGGTTCTGTATTTGCTCATAAAGCAAATGGCAGTCATTTATCTGTGAAACATGTTGCCATGTTCCTCTAGCGATCTTTTGAGAAGGGATCCGACGGGCCGCCGGGCGCTTAAGACGCTCCTTCTACTGATCTTGCTCCAAGTGGGGTTTACCTGGCCAGCACGTCTCCGCACTGCCGGTGGGCTCTTACCCCGCCGTTGCACCCTTACCTGAATTTTCTACCGAAAGTCAGGCGGTCTAACATTTCTGTGGCACTTTCCTGAAGGTTGCCCCTACTGGACGTTATCCAGCACCCTGCCCTAGGGAGCCCGGACTTTCCTCAGGAGTTCTATAAAAACTCCCGCGACTGCCCGTCTCACGTCAAACTCCAATTCTACAAACTCTGCGCCTGAGTTCCTTCTTTTTGTTTTACTTCCTGCCGCCAGTAATATATAACCTAAGTCTGAGCTCTTGGCTTGCCTTATATCATATCTTTTTGCTAAATAAAAAAATGCTTGAGATTGCAATAATCTCAAGCATTTAATATCGTCGCTATAGCCTCTTCGGTAGCTTACGTTTTTAGGCTTCGGAATTATTTTCGCCGGTAACGATCTCACCGGTCACTATATAGCGACCTCCGTTTACCTTTTCGCCACTATTGTCGGTCTGGTCCCATTTTACAGAGAAGACACGCTCTTCATTGGGCAGAATCGTCAACACTTTTTGATTGCTGAAATTTTTATTGGCCTTGGAATAGCGCCAAATTTCAATAGGTACTTTATCAAAAAATACGTTTACTTGCTGTTGTACTACAAAGTCCACTTTAGAATCTTTGGAAAAATCCAATGTTTTGGGTAAGCCAGTAGTATTTGTAATAGACATGGTCAAATATATGCCGTCTTTTTCACGGTCAGATATTTTCATGGTGTAGTAAAGACCGTCTGAAGATTGATTGGCTTCGTTGCCCACGGCGCCGGCGCGTGAAACGATAGAATAGCGAACGAAAACCATAAAAGCAACGAACAGACAAGCCAAAACGACCATAACCAATTTAGCATCTGCTTTGCTGTCTTGAAGGTGACGGCTGCTCTTGCGCACTCTGGCTATTGGAGTTGCCGTGTTGCTTAGTCCAACCGTTTTGGGATCAGACATAATATTTGTCACTTCTCCTATTGATTCTTGATTACTCATTGTTATTGAAAAAGACTCCGTTCGCAGCTTAAGACTCGGTGTGACCGCGCACAATTTCACTGCTTATTATTATGCACTTATTGGGCGTTAGTTTGAAACATTCCTTTTCTTGTTGTACAATCGCAAGGAAGTGCTTTTTGCTGTTTTTGTGTTTTTTGAAACACAATTTGTATACCTAACTTTAATTTAGCAAGATTGAAGCATTTTGGCGAAATCATTTCAATCTAATTAATATTGAGCAGGGAGCGAACGGCTTGCCCTTTTGCTGTTCCTGCAAGGGAGAAAAATTTATGAACCGCCTTACAGGCTTTATAATTTTGTTATTTTTTGCCTTGGCCCTCCCTGTGCTTGCCGACTTAGAGGGCATGGTTGTCAATGTAGCTCAAAGTGGCGAAATTACCGTCAATCGCGGTATCGCCGACAATGTTACCCCGGGAACTCGTTGGTACATATATCGCAATGGCTCTCCTAAAGCCGAAGTAGAGGCCGTTTTGGTCGACAATTACACAACCACAGTTAGGGTAGTTTCTGGAAGCGGAGTAGCCGTTGGCGACAAAATTACTACCAAACCTTTTGCCGTTGCTCCCAAAGAAAAGAAAGAAACAGCTAAAAACATCGAGAGTAACATCCCCAAAAACCAGCTCGATCCTCGTTTCAAAACTACTCGTCGGGTCAAAGAAGAAACTGCTGAAAGTACGGAAGGACGTTACAAAAAAACCTTATCTTCTTCCACGAAAAAAGCCAATTTCTCCGGCGGCATGAGTAAGCAAAGAAGAACCTCAATAAACCCCATGATGGCCTACAATATGTTTAGCGGTTTTACTACTTCTCATGGCGGAGGCATTATCTGGCAAAATGCTGCCACGACCATTCCTGGCGAAGTAGCTTACAACGCCACCATGAAAAACCAGAGTAAGTATTGCAGTCTTGACGTGGAAGTTACTTGGTGGAGCGACAATCTTTTAGATGCTTATTCTGATATGATCGCTTTCAAAGAAGGACGCACGAGCATGGAACAGCGCCTTGCTATGCGCAACGGTCTTTACTCTCAGCGTGGTGCCGACAAATTTTTAGTTTTCCATATAAAGATGAAAAATACAGGCAAAGCCAACGTACAAGTTGAGCCTTTCCACTGGCATGCCTATTTGCTGGATGGACAGGGGAACAGATTGAAAGCTGAGCGCTATGATCAAATATTAGATAGAACTTTAACTCCAGGACAGGAAACTGAAGGCAATATTTACTTCTCTAAGTACGATGCTTCCGGTCGTTGTTTGGCCGATAACAAGGTGACTTTAGTTTTGGAAGATATCCTTACTGAGAGAGCTACCTTAAAGTTCTAAATATACTCTTAGGAAAGAGCTGTCGCTAGTTTTGCGACAGCTCTTTTTTTTATCCATTTTGGCTTTTCACTTCCCTACGTTTCCTCACCATATGATTTACGTTAGAATTGAAGATATGTTTCTCTTTTTCACTTGAACTAAACATTTTAAAAAGGTAAATTGATAGGCGGGGGATTAAGATTTACAAAAGATTATAAACGTGGGAGAGCTGTATCATGTCTTCTAAAGAGCATAAACACAATCACAACGCTGCTGAGCAGAATAGCAAAGCAGAGGTTGAGGGAGCTTCCGCTAAGGCTGAAGAGAAAGCCGAGCAACCCAAAAATGAAGAATTAAATCAAGAACAGAGCACTCAAGAGCTTTTGGAGGCAAAAGATCAGGAGATAAATCGCTTACAAGAGCAACTTAAGCGTGTCACTGCAGATACCGAAAATTACCGCAAGCGTATGGATGCCAATTTCGAACGCCGCGTTGATAGTGCCAAAGAGGACATCTTCCGTAAGCTCTTGCCTATTATCGATCATTTGGAGATGGCTATTGAGGCTTCCCGCAAAGGCGGTACGGTTGAGTCTCTTTGCCAAGGCGTAGAATTAGTTCTTAAAGACGCCGTCAAGATGATGGAGAGTTACGCCGTCGTTCCTATTGAAGCTAAAGGTAAAGCTTTCGATCCGGCCTGTCATGAAGCTGTTATGATGGAAGAATCAGATGAACTTCCTGATGAAACAGTGTCCAACGAGTTTAAAAAAGGCTACAAGATAGGCGATAGAGTTTTGCGTCCCAGTATGGTTTGCGTAGCTCGCAGCACAAAGTAAGTTTTGAACTTTTTGAGTGGATACAGCTTTTCCGCAGCCTTTAAATTAAGGGGTTAAAGCTATGGATTATAAAGATTATTATAAAATTTTAGGCGTAGATCGTTCTGCTAGTCAAAAAGACATAAAATCAGCTTACCGTAAGCTTACCAAAAAGTATCATCCTGATTTGAACCATGGTGACAAAGATGCCGAGCTCAAATATCGTGATGTAAATGAAGCTTACGAAGTATTGGGCGACCCTGATAAACGTTCTAAATACGATCAGTTTGGCGCTCAATGGAAATATGTCAAAGATGGTAAGACGCCTCCTTATGGAGCTGGTGGCTACCAACAAGGCGGTTTCGATTTTTCAGATATATTCTCTCAATTTTCTCAAGGCAGCCAGGGAGGCGGCGCTCACTTTAGCTCGTCTTTTGGTGGTTCCGGTTATTCCCCGTTCTTCGAAATGCTCTTTAATAATATGGGCACTTCTGGAGGTTCTCGTCGCAGCAGCGGCAGTGCCGGGTTCGGTGGTTTCGGTGGTGGCTCTCGTCGCAGTTCGGCGGCCAGCAAGCCTTTGGAAACTGAGCTTACTATCAGTTTAGCTGAAGCTTACAATGGTACAACCAAGTCTGTAACTATCTCCAAACCGGCTGCGTGCGCTTCATGTTCTGGGAGCGGAGTTTTTAACGGCGCTCCGTGTACTATGTGCGGAGGTACCGGTAAAGTAAATGCGACGCATACTTTAGATGTAAAAGTGCCTGCCGGCGTAACCAATGGCTCTAAAGTAAGAGTGCGTGGTGAGAACAGCGGTGGTATTTGCGGCGACATTATGTTTAAGATCAGTATAGCTCCGGACTCTACTTACAAGGTAGAGGGACGAGACTTACGCTGTGATTTGTGGGTTTCGCTCAGAGAGGCTTTCTTGGGAGGAAGTGCCGATTTGAAGTTGCCTAATGGCAAGTCTATATCCATAAAAGTGGCTCCCAACACTCCCAATGGCAAGACGTTGCGTATGACCGGTTTGGGATTACCCAATCCTAGAGGAGAAGCTGGTAATATTTTGGCTCGCCTTATGGTGAAATTACCGGAAAAACTTACTTCAGAGCAGCTTAAAGGATTAGATTTACTCTGTCCTGCCAAATAAAAGTTAGCGACTGTTAGAAAAAATTATAGAAGGGTCGATGCGTTCGTTTCTACGCATCGGCCCTTTTTTTCTCGGGAGCAATAACGTCTTATTCTTCTATTTTTCAAAAAAGGTCTATGACCAAAAATTCGGCAGGGAGAAGGCCTTAGGCTGTGAAACAGGAAGGCGTTTGAAATTAGGCGGGTGTTGCGTTGTTCTTGTCACCTACGGCGCCCGACTGCGTCAATTGGGAAAGTGACGATGGTATTATTTTTTGAGTACATTGGCAGAACGGTTCTGGGAGTCTTAGATTATCTCGGAGCCTTGTTTATGCTGCTGATGGAGTGCCTGTCCGGCATAGCCAAGGGAGCTGTTAGGTTTGGACTTGCTGTGCAACAGATGGCTTTCCTGGGAGTAGATTCCTTAGTTATTGTGATCTTAACTACTACTTCAGCCGGCATGGTTATCTCTTTGCAATTAGCCCATATCGCTGTGCAATACGGAGTTGTCAGCGTAGTTGGCGGCGGTGTGGCTATTGCCATGGCTCGTGAACTTGCTCCCATGCTCACCGCTGTGGTAGTTGCTGGCCGTGCCGGTTCGGCTATTGCAGCAGAGATAGGCACTATGAAAGTTACCGAGCAAATTTCCGCTTTAAAGTGTATGGCTGTCAGTCCTATTCGTTATTTGGTAGTACCTAGGCTTATCGCTTTAGTGACTATGATGCCTATCCTTACACTTTTTTCTTTAACTTTCGGAACTTTGGGTGGAGCTGTAATTGCTTATCAATCGGCCAATATCCCCTACGAAGTGTTTTGGGACTCTATTCAACGCCTTCTAGTTCTTTCCGACGTGAGTTATGGCTTACTTAAAGGCGTAGTTTTTGGATTTGAGGTAGCGTTGATTGCCTGTTATCAAGGGCTTAATACCGGCCGAGGGGCAGCGGGAGTGGGCGCTTCTACTACTACTAGTGTGGTCTATGCCACTATATTTATTTTTATAAGCAACTACCTTATGTCGTTGTGGCTCTTCCCTGTGAGCTAACAATTATCAGGAAAGAAAAATTAGTATGGTCGATCTAGCAAAAAACAGTACAGAAGAAAGTCTGGCTACTGCCAACGAGCCTGCTATGGAGAATAGCGTCTTGGGGCCGCGTCGCCCTATGTCCGATCCGGCTATTTCTGTGCGCAATGTCTCCGTTTCTTTTGGCGGTCGGGCTATTTTACGTAACGTCAGCTTTGATGTGCCACGAGGCCATACTTTGGCTATTATGGGCCTGTCAGGTGTAGGCAAAAGTACGACTTTGCGCTGCCTAGTCGGTTTGCAAAAACCTGATGAGGGTGAAATATATATAGATGGCCAAAATGTTTTAACGCTTGAACCTAAAGAATTTGATAAGCTTCGCAAGCGCATAGGCATGGTTTTTCAAATGCCCGCTCTGTTTGATTCACTTAGTATAGGTGAAAATGTGGCTTTTGGTTTGCGCGAACATACACGTCTTTCCGAACAAGAAATTCAGCGCATCGTGGCTGAAAAGTTGGCTATTGTCGATCTTCAAGGAATGGCTCATCTTTATCCAAATCAACTTTCCGGAGGTATGCAAAAGAGAGCCAGTCTAGCCAGAACTATTGCTACCGATCCGGATGTCATTTTATATGATGAGCCTACTACTGGGTTAGATCCAATTTTATCGATGGTTATCAATGAACTTATTTGCGATTTGCAACGCCGTTTAAAAGCTACTTCGGTGGTGGTTACTCACGATATCCGTGGCGCTTTAATGGTCGCTCATCAGATAGCCATGCTCAATAAAGGTGAGTTTATTTGGATGGGTACTCCGGAAGAGTTCCAATCTACTAACGATCCCTTTGTTGTTCAATTCCGTGAAGGCCGTGTACAAGGGCCTATTAGGGTACAGTAATAATGGAACTATTTCGTTTAAGTAGAACGATGGAGGGTGAAAATGGGGCTTAGTCCTGCGGCAAGAGTAGGCATGATGACAGTAGTGGCCTTTATTCTGCTTGGCCTTGTCTTCTTGCAAATTGGTAAAGTCGGGCCTGATGTGGGTGAAAAATATCACGTCATGTTTGATGATGTTCAAGGCTTGCAAGTTCGCTCGTCGGTGCATCTTTCCGGCGTACGTATTGGCTACGTTTCTGATATCGAGCTTAACTCTCAAAACCGCGTTGATGTAACTATCGTAGTTACTCGCGATGGAGCCAAACTTTTTAGCTCCGATTACTTTGTCTACACTATAGCTTCCAATATTTTGGGCGATAAATGGTTAGATATTAAGCCTGGCGCCGTACCTGAGGGAGTTGAGCCTATTGCAGCTGATGAAATAGTTATCGGCACTACTCCTATTTCTCTTGAGCAATTGGCTCAAGAGGGCAGTCAACTGATGGAAGAATTGCGCGGCTCCATCGCTGCTTTAAATGAAATAGTTGGCGATGACACTTTCAAAAAAGATGTAAAAGTTACTGTCAATAATATTAGAGATATTTCTACCAACTTAAAAGACGCTAGCGGTGACGCTCGCCAGCTAATGGGCGAATTGCGTGTGCGCATGGCTAATATTGCTGGCACGATGGAAAATGTTATAGACAACGCTTCCGCTACCGTAGCTCAGCTTCGCTCCGATGCTGCTGAAATAGGCAGCAATGTTAGAAATACCACTTCTACAGTAAATAATTTGATTCAGGGCAATGCTTCCAACTTGAATGCTATTGTTATGAACTTACGCCAAATGTCTTCCAGCTTGAAAAATACCGCTTCAGCGTTAGAAAATGTTGCCGACGATCCGCAAATGCGCGGCGATATTTTGGCTATTGCAGCTAATATCCGCAAAGTCAGTGAAGAAGTGGCCGGAATCGCTGGCGATATTCGCACAGTAACTGGCGATCCTCAGGTTCAAGAAGACTTGCGCGAAACTGTACACAACGTCCGTGAAGCTTCCGGATCGGTTAAGCGCGTGACTCAAAAGGTAGAAGGTGTTGTCGATAAATTCCCAAGTGGTTTGAGTAAAGGTGATCGCCCTCTCTTCCAAGGTGATGTAGCCGAAGAGCTCAACATGAGTAACGGTCAGCTTTCTACTAACGCCAATGCTTGGCTCTTCCCTTATGGTGGGCCGCTTACATTCAGGGTCGGTCTCGATTCCATAGGTAATGAAAATTTACTCAATTTGCAAGCTGGCAAAGCCTGGGATAATTGGCGATTGCGCGGTGGTATTGTACGCTCCAAAGTCGGTGTGGGCGCCGATGCTTGGTTCTTTGATAAACGTTTGGAAACTTCGCTGGATGTATATGATCCGCGTGATATAAAAGTTGACGTTTTGGGCAAAGTCGTTTTGCCTTCCGACTGGTATATTTACGGCGGTGTGCGTGACGTGACCGACAAACATAACAGCGCTCCGGTTATCGGTGCCGGTAAACGCTTCTAACCTTATTTTGCCTTAAGTCCCTCACCTTGTAGGTGGGGGATAAGGGTGGAAGTGGCGAAGTTATCCCAGGAAGATACCGTGGGGCGCACGGAAATTTAGGCTTGTGAATAGAGCGCAAGTTGTCGCCTTTTTTTGATAGAGTGCAAGACAGTTTGTGCCTGAACAGGAAGCTTCCGTCTCTGTAGGCGGAAGTACGTTTACCAAAATAAGATTGTATATCCGATGTGTTTGTCTTGTGCCGTTGTGGGGAAGAGATGAACATATTGGCGCGAGCAGCAAAGGGCGGTTAATATCCAAAGCAATGCATACAGGTGATTTTACTTTAGAACCCGGCACTTTACTGGACGGTCGCTTCTATGTTGTGAAGCCGATCAAGGCAGGCGGTATGGGCGCTGTTTATGAAGTTAAAGATCGCATGGTCAACGATCGACTTTGCGCTTTAAAGCAAATGCTTGATTCTTCAGCTCGCTCTGCCGAACGCCAGGCGGCGATAGATCGCTTCCTTTCCGAAGTGCAAGTCATGCAAACTTTAAATCATCCTGGCATTCCCAAGATTTACAGCTCTTTTATTTGCGACAATTCCTTCTTCTTTGCTATGGAATATATAGAGGGCAAAGATTTGGCTACTATTCTCAAAGAAGAAGGCAACCCTGGCTTGCCAGTACAATCTGTGGTCGGCTGGGCTTTGCAAACTTTAGATGCTTTGAAGTATTTACACAGCCGCAATCCTGCTATTACTCACCGCGATATTAAGCCTTCTAATCTTTTAGTGCGCAGTCGCGATCAGCGCTTAATGTTGATCGATTTTGGTATCTCCAGAGTGACCAACCCCGCCGACGGTTATTGGATTGGCACTCCTGGTTACGCTCCTGCTGAGCAACAGCAAGGGCAGCCTGAGCCCAGCAGCGATCTTTATGCTTTGGGAGCGACAATGCATGAATTGCTTACCGGTCGCAAGCCTAAAGATTGGGACTTTCCCGCTTTTGAAGATTTTGGCGTAAAAGTTCCTGAAGATTTGCAGCAAATTATCTGGAACTCTCTGGGTACTTGGCCTGAAGATCGCTATGCTAGTGCTGAAGCTATGTATAACGATTTAAAGAGTTTGCCCGGAGTTTTTGTCAGTTTGCCGGAAAATGGACAAGCTGAAAAATTTGAAAATGCTGTAGTCAAATTGCGTGATAGATTATATTTCTATCTCAATGATCTTATTCAAAAATATGCCAACGAATGCCACACTTCGTATTTGCCGCAAAATCTAGATTTCTTTGAGTTCACTCTGGCTTGTTCTACTCCATTTTCTCTTCGAGTAGTAAAAAATCTGGACGAAATGTGCGTGCAATTTTATGAAAAACAAGGTATTTTGTCCCCAGTTTTACTCGACAGTGTCAATCCGCTCAATCCTGGTTGGGAACAAAAAATAGATGCTCTAATAAAGCGCTTTGTTAAAGATTATGAAGACAGTAAAGGCGGAGGCTGGGGCATAAGTTTAATGTAGTCTCAGTATGATACCTTTATCAATCGGCGCGTGATAAGTTACCCTTCTCCGCGCCGATTATTTTTTGCGTTGCAAAGGCAGAAATTAACATTCGTCGTATATGCGCAGAACGACCGTTTTGGACTGTTTGACTTTTGTCTGAATTAGGAGCCTGAAAGATGTCCGTCCGTGCCCAATTGGCAGTTTTTTTGCTAGGGTTTATTTATACTTTGCTTTTGGTGCCTCTGGTAAAGCGCTTGGCCGTTTATTGTGGCGCCCTAGATAAGCCAAATGCTCGCAAGGTGCACCATCAGCCCATCCCTTTATGGGGCGGTTTAGGTGTCGCCGGTGGTTATTTTTTAGCTACAGCCAGTGTTATTTGTTTGTCCCAATCATTTAGAGAAGCAGTTACTCCGGCTATAATTTCACAGCTTACCGGTATGACTCTGGGTGGTCTGATTATTTTGGTTGTGGGTATGGTTGACGATCGCTATGGCATGCCTGCAAAAGTTAAGCTGGCTTTGCAACTTGTCACCGGTTTGGTAATGTTTTATTTCGGTATCAAAATCGACTATATTACCGTGCCCTGGTACGGAGTTATCTTTTTAAGCACTTGGCAAAGTATCTTGGTTACGCTTTTTTGGATAGCCGGTATCACTAATGCATTAAATTTAATCGATGGATTGGACGGTCTTTTAGCCGGCGTTTCTTTGACGGTCGCTTCTGTGTTTTTTGTCGTCAGTTTGCTTAAAGGACAGTTCGTAATCGCTCTGGTTATGGCTTGCTTAGCTGGGTGCTCTCTGGGATTTTTGCGCTATAATTTCAATCCGGCGCAAATCTTCATGGGGGATACAGGCAGTTTGTTCTTCGGCCTTATGTTCGCCGGTTGGTCTATAATCGGTTTGCTTAAGAGCACCGCTACTTTTGCTTTCTTGTTGCCTATATTTTTAATGGCTGTGCCTATTTTCGATACGACATTTGCAATCTTACGTCGCTTGTTGGCTCACAAGCCTATTTTTCAAGCTGATAAAGGCCATTTGCATCATCGTTTGTTGAGTCTCGGTTTAAATCAGCGCCAAGTTGTTTTGATTATTTATGCCATTAACACGGCCTTTGGACTTTGTGGTTTGGCCTTGTTCTATTTGACTTGCAGAGGAGAGTAATTAAAGTGCAAAATTTAATTCACGTTATGGTTGTTTTCGGCACTCGTCCGGAAGCTATCAAGATGGCTCCGGTAGTTTTAGAGCTTAAAGCTAATCCCAAGTTTAAGGTTACTACCGTAGTTACCGCTCAGCACCGAGAAATTTTGGATCAAGTTTTAGAACTTTTCCATATTGAACCTGATGTAGATTTAAATACCATGAAGGCTAATCAGACTCTGACCGGCATTACCGTACGTGTTTTGCAAGGTTTAGAGCCTGTTTTACTTGAGAAACGCCCCGATATTGTTTTGGTACAAGGCGATACTTCTACCGCTTTTGTAGCCGGTTTGGCTGCTTTTTATCAGAAAATTCCCGTCGGTCATATTGAAGCCGGCTTGCGTACAGATAAAATTTATGATCCTTTCCCTGAGGAAATGAACAGACGCTTGCTTTCTCGTTTGGCTGAAATGCAATTTCCTCCCACAAAGTGGGCTTACAACAATTTAGCTCAGGAAGGTTTAGTTTTTAAGGATACTTATATTACCGGAAATACTGTAGCCGATGCCCTTAAACTTATTGTCGCTGGTTTGCCGGAGGGAGTGCCCACCGATTTGAAATCTGTGGCTTCTTGTGAAGAAGAAGCAAGTGCGACTCAAGTTGATCCTTTGGATTTTGTAGCCAATTCCGGTAGGCGTATGGTCTTGGTCGAAACTCACAGAAGAGAAAATTTGGGTCAGCCTATGGCTCAAATTTGTCATGCCTTACGTCGTTTAACTGAAAAATTCGATGACATTGAATTGGTATTCAGTGTTCATCCCAATCCTAAAGTGCGTGAAGTTGTTTGTCCAGCTTTGCAAGGTTTGCCTAGAGTTCACCTTTTGGAACCTATGCCTTATACGAATTTGTTGCGCTTAATGCGTTCGGCATACTTAATTATGACCGATTCGGGAGGCATTCAAGAAGAGGCACCTTCCTTAGGTGTGCCCGTAGTCGTATTGAGAGAAACTACCGAGCGTCCAGAAGGTATCGAATCAGGAAATGCCGTTTTAGCGGGTTGTGATGAAGATAAAGTCTTTGCTTTGGCTGCTGACATTTTGGAACACGACGACGTCCACGAGCGTATGGCCAAAACTTCTAGTCCCTATGGTGATGGTTTGGCTTCTAAGCGTATCGCTGAAGCTATTTTGCACAAGTTCTATCCCGATGAATTTGCCGCTCCCGAACCGTTTGCTGCTAAATAAAAAGTTCAACAGTAGCCATGGACGAAAATAAGAATCGCTTAAACGATCAAGAACTTTCTGTTGAAGAGCTGGAGGCCATTTTCTCCGGCCCTTCTTTGGCTGATTCTCTCGATTCTGAAGCTGACCAAGAAGAGCTGACCCGTTTAGCTCAAAACATTCTGAATCAAGCGGAACCTCAAAGCGAATCTTTACAAAACTTTCTTGGCTCGGCAAAATCACCACTTACGGTGGCAGAGCCCGAAACTAATCAAGCGGCAACAACAGAAACGAAGGCTCCGAGCAGCACAAGTCTATCCGGTATCCAAAGTAAACAACTTGGAGATTCTTTAAGCTCCCAACTTAATCTAATGGCTTCCGGAGCTTCCGATATTGCTGCTCGTCGTACTTCTAAAAATGAATATGAAGTTAGCACTTTTGCTGCAGTTCCGGAGAAAAAAGCCGAAATACAAGCTGTTTCGCTTGCACAAAAGCAAGATAACGAAGTAGCTGGCCCGGAGCCTGATTCTCCGGAAGCTTTGCGTGAGCGTATAAAAGCTTACCAAGAGCGTCCCAAAGAGAAAAACCTTATGGCTCAATCCTTGGGGATAGTCTTCTCTTTCGGTTTTACTGTAGCGGCCGTTATTTTGGCTTTTTGGTGGTTGGGACAGCGGGCCGTCGAATACAGTGGTATGGCTTGGTTGGCTTACCCGTTTATTATTTTTGGAGTTTTGTTAGGGCTATACTCAGGAGCGTTAGTATTGAAGCCTTTTCTTAAGGGAGCTTTGCCAGTAGTTCCGCTTGCCAAAGACAAAACTCAAGCTAGTCAATCGGTGGCAACAGTCGAGAATAGTGATTCTAAAGCATCGCCTGCTGACGGCAGCAAAGGCCAGAAGTGATAATGGATACTTTATCTGCACTTAACATAAAAGCTTTCCTTGGTGGCGCAGCGATTGGCATTTTGCACTGGATAGCTTGGTATTGGTGGTCAAATAAGTTTTTTCAATCTTTGATTGACAAGGAATTAAATAATTCCTGGGGGAAGTTGGACGGCGCATTCCTCAAAACACAGTTCTTTTTACCTTGGCTGGTTGTTATAGGAGGCGTGTATGGAGCCTTTAAGCTCCTTTCATTTCCCGTATTGCCCGTATGTTTAGGCATCGTGACTGCTGTTTCGATTGGGCTTATCTTTGTGGTCCTTTTCGTTATCAGGCAGAAGCAAACCGGATCGCGGCGGGCTAAGGAGGAAAAATAATTATGGGCTGGAGTTGTTTGGGGGGAGTTGCAGCGAGCGCTTTTTTAGCCTCAGCGCCCATTGAGGCTGTTGGGTTTGCTAGTCTTGGCAACCAGATTCTAATCGCTTCTACAATTTTAGTAATAGTTGCGGCTCTGATTTTGGCTATTATAGGACGTCGGCAGCTTGGTGTTGTTTCCACGGGTATGGGAGCAGTATTTGAGCACGTCTACGAATTTGTTAACGATATGGCCTCTTCTTTTATGGGAGAGCGCGGTGAGCGTTATGCTCCTTTTGCCATGTCCATATTTTTATTCGTTCTTTTGTGCAACTGGTCCGGCCTTTTACCTGTACCTGCCATGCTTTTTGGCGGAGAAGAAGGGCACTCCCATCTTATTTTTGAAGCTCCCACCGCTTCTTACAACACGACTTTGGCTTTAGCTATCGTCTCTTGTATAGCTTTCACCTATTACGGTCTGAAGCAAAAAATTTGTGGCGATCCACTTCAAGAACGTCTTGAAGCCGAAAAGGCCGCCCAAAAGAAAGCCGCTTTAGCAGTTGATAGCGATTCCAAAGAAAAAGTCGCCGCTCCTCATTTCGAAGAGGGACGCGGATTATTTGTGGGCTTTTTTGTTTGGTTGCAACACTATTTAGGGCCTGTGCCAGAATTATGGCAACAGTTCAGCGGAGTAATGCGCTATGTGTTAGTTCCCGCTTTGGCTGTGCTCTTTTGTGGCTTAAATATCATTGAGGAAGTTGCTCGTTTGTTGTCTCTCTCTTTCCGTCTTTATGGAAATATTCACGGAGAACATGAAGTTAAGAGCAATTTGCTCGGAGTCGGTGGAGAATTTTTCCGCTCTATTTTTGCTGCTGATGCCAGTATGGCTGTGAAGTTTAAAGGCGCAATTTTGAGCTTCACCATGTGGGGCGTCTCCCTCTTCGTTACTTGTATCGGCGCTTTGGCCGGTTTTATCCAGGCTTTTGTATTTTGTATCTTGACTTTGTCTTATATCAGCCACTTAGTAGCTGACGAACATTAGGAGTCTAGAAAAAAGGTAAGCTTTTAGAGGCAGCTCGCACTTATACTGTTCTTCAAACAGCGGTACAATGGAGGATGCCGCCGTTTTTTGCGAAAAATGTCGGCGATCGTATTCTTTGGACTGCCAGTTGTGGCTTTGCTGGCACTGGTTAAAAGTGTGCGAAGAAATTTAGGAAATTGTCTCTAAGTTGTTTCGGAGGTAAAAAATGTACTCTAAAGTTGGAAAATTGTTTGGCATTTTGTCTATGCTTGCCATGGGAGTTTTCTGCTCTATGCCCGCTTTGGCTCAGGAAGCTGCTGAGACCGCTGCTGCGGCCGCTGCTACTGGCAATGAATCCTATTTCTTGAGCACCAGCGCTATCTACGCTTTATCCGCTGCTCTCGTTTTGGGCTTAGCCGCTGTAGCTGGTAGCTTCGGTCAGGCCAATGCTGCTGCTAAGGCTGTCGAAGGTGTAGCTCGCAACCCTGAAGCTTCCGGTAAAATTCAGAGCTTGTGCCTTTTGAGCTTGGCCTTCATTGAATCCTTAAGCATTTACGCTTTAGTTATCGCTTTGTTGCTTATCAACAAGTAAGCTTTTTTTTTGTTCCCCTTGAAGGTAAGAATTTTCGAATAGATTGTCGCCATTGCGCAAGCAGAAATTGCCATCCTTGTCGGATGATGAGGACTGTCAATAGATTCGAAATTTTGTAGCCTGATCTCGCCAGAAGCCTTCCATACCTTGGGGTATTGAAGATGGAGGCGAGCGTGACGAACCTATTTCGGGAAAATACCGTGGGTCGCACGGGAATCTACGCCTGTGGAGAGAGCGTAAGTCGCTGCAGTTCTTCGGAGCTGCAGTGCCGTTTTCGCAGAAGCAGGAAGCCCCCACCTCTGTATAGGCGGGAGTGCGTTCACTTAGGAGGTGTCGATGGACATAATCCTCGCCTTGTTGAAGAATATGGGCTCTGAGCCACTAATGATAGTAGTTCAGGTGTTCCTTTTCTACGT
>ERZ869991.220-NODE-220-length-19251-cov-5.594086_pt1 | contig 19251 bp, 19 predicted proteins | sample MGYA00520862_ERZ869991 | MGnify/ENA primary metagenome ERZ869991 (study PRJEB32232, sample SAMN07284978) | human gut metagenome | biome: human-associated habitat; material: feces | host: Homo sapiens | place: Tanzania | collected 2014-08-11 ...
AAACCTATGCCCGAATCTCTTGTCTTATAGATAGAACGTTCTAAAAGAAACAGAACTTTAAAAAGAAAGGATTTGATTATGACAACTTCTATAAGCAGAACATACATTGCTGTAATGTTAACAGCGATATGTACTATTGCAAGTGCACAGAGATTCCATCACTACAGGGCATATGTTCCGGGAAGAGTAATCCATACTAACACTACGGTTTTTACAAGACCGCGAGTATGCGTAGACTACAACATTAACAACAAGTTTACAAAAAAGGATCGCTGCACAATGATGATTGCCTTTCTCAAAAAAAACAGACTCATAACAGCTAAAGAGTACTCGGAAATCACGGGACTGAAAAAGAAAGTTGCAGAGGCAGAACTTGAAACATTCTGCGACAAATACATTACCCCCGTGGATATAAAGGGAAAAAGATACTACACACTAAAAATATAAAAAACTCGACAATATGCAGATAGATGACAACGACATATTCGCCCTCATGCTCAACTCCCCGGAAAAGGGAATCCGCACACTGATGGAAAAATACGGCGAAACCGTCTATTGGCATGAAAGACGACTGCTCGTGAGTCACGACGACGCACAGGACGCCACACAGGAAACCTTCATAAAGGTGTTCCGCTCTTTCCGGTCGCTGAAAGACTCCACTGCCCTGCGTTCCTGGATATACCGTATCGCCACAAACGTGGCACTCAGCATGATTGAAAAGAACAAGGAACCACGCAAACTGCTGGAGAATATCGACGAACACAATACGGACATTGCAGACACGGCATATACAGACTATTCCGACCTGGAGGCAGTAAAACTGCAAAAGGCAATACTGTCGCTGCCGCCAAAGCAACAAGCAACATTCAACATGCGCTATTACGACGAAATGGACTACACGCAGATTGCCAATGCCCTGGACACGACAGTCTCTACGGCTAAGGTGAACTACCATATCGCCAAGGAGAAGATAATAAAATTCATGAACTCTAACTATTGACAAAGGATATGGAAAAAAATTTCGATTTTAAATCTATAGGCAAAAGAATGCCATACCGCATGCCGAAAAACTTTCTGCATGACATGGAATGTTTTGTCATCGCAGAGATAGAAAGCGGCGAGGAAAAGGAAAAAAATAAGACAAGTATTGAACTTCCGAGAGTATACAGTCTGTTCCGCAATCTTGTAGCAGCGGCAGCCGTGGCAACACTGTTCATCGTATGCTACAACACCATGCCTGCCAAGCAACAAAGCAGTTATGCCGACATAGACAGGGCTTTCGACAATCTGAGCCACGACGACCAGAGCTTCATGATTGACACCTACGAAAACGATTCCTTCGCCTATATTGAAGACAGCAACAGCTATTAATTTAAAACAATATTACCTTACACAAATTAAAGAAAGGATTAAAAAGATGAAAACAGTAAAACTTATCATGCTTGCATTGGCTTTTATGCTATGCACAGTTTCTTCAAGCGCACAGGACGCCGGCAAGCAACGCCTATCAAGGGAGCAGATGATAGAAACGCAGGCTAAAAACATTGCCACAGACCTTGCCCTCGACGACAAGACGTACAACAAATTCATAAGCACATACGTCAACTATAAAAAAGAGCTGTGGTCTATCGCCCCGAAACGGAAAAAACAGCAAAACACTGGCAGCAAAACCGAGGAGCAGGCAGCACAGAACATGCAACGCCGTTTCGAACAGAGTCAGAAGGTGCTCGACATCAGGAACAAATACTACAAGGAGTTCAGCAAGTTCATGACACAGAAGCAGATTGAGCAGATGTACGACAAAGAGAGAAAGATAATGAAAAGGTTGAAGCAACGCCATGACAGAAATCAGAAAAAAAAGCGATAACCTATTAACATTAAAGCTGGAAATAAAGGCACAAAGCTATTCAAGACTTACATTATAAGCCAACACATCACATTAAGCAGATTGGTTTTTGATAGTTATTATTATTTAGAATCAGTGGTGGTCCGCATTCCAAGCGTTGGGGATGCGGACTATTTTGTTTCAGATATTCTCTCTTCTTCAACCATTGCGGCGAGCTTGTCCTTCCACTCGCCCGAAACGCTCCAACCCAAAGTCTGCAATTTCGTCGTGTCGAAAACGGCATGACTGATGTTCGTAAACGCCTTGCGCTCTGCATCCGACGGATTGGAGAACACTACCCTCTTACCCTCTGCACAGGCTATAGCCTCAGCAAGCTGACGGATAGTGAACACGGATGTAGGGTCGGCAACATTATAGGCATTTCCGTTCTCGCCTTTCAGCAAGATATACAACAGCGCAAGCGAACAGTCTACTACATAACACCATGATCGCATCTGACTGCCGTCGCTTTTCATCTCTATATCCTCGCCACACAGGACATTGCGCACGAACTGACAGAAAACACGATTGTCGCTCACCGTGAAATGCGGACCGTAGGTGTGGCAGGGTCTTGCTATTACGGCATCAACTCCATACTCTTCAACATAAGACACGCACAATGTTTCGGCAGCCCGCTTCGACGACGGGTAGCATGCCCTCGGCGAAGTACAGTCAAGATAGCCACAGTCTTTCTCTGAATACACACGGTTTCCCTCGCCATATATCTCGCCCGTCGATACATATAGAAAGCGACGCATGTTATGCCGCCTGCCATATTCCATAAGATTTGCCACTCCATATACATTAGCCTTCATCACCTCCACAGGATTATTCTTGAAGAATACCGGACTGGCATTGCTTGCCGCATGGATGATATAATGGAAATCCGTATCAGAATGAAGTTCGCTGCAAACATCATAGCTCAGAAAATGGAATGTCGGATCATCAGAATATTTACGGAACCGTTTCATTGCCCTCTTTTCATTCCTCCCGGCAGCATATATATTATAGTCATGTTTGCGACTCATGAGTATTTCCACGAGGCACGCCCCTATCAGTCCCGTGGCTCCAGTCACGAGGATATTGCATCCTGCAAGTTTTTCCCAAGGCAACACACAAGCAGCGGCATCAAGTATATCAGCAGAGTATCTTGTCATCTTAGAATATAGCTATTTTAGTCAAATTCCGGATTTAGTTATTTAAGCCAGGACTCTTTTTCCACATGCATAAGAGCCTTGAGAATTTCAAGGTCTTCAACGGTAGTAACCTTTATGTTCTTCTCCGAACCCGGCACGATATGCATCTCCCGTCCTCCGAGTTCTGCCATCAGCGTACACGACGCCACGGAATTTGTTATTCCCCTCTTCTTTGCCTCTTCATGGGCGGCAATAAGATTGCAGAGGCGGAAAGTCTGCGGAGTCTGCGTACGGATAAGCTTGTCGCGCGGAATACTTGCCGTAGACGAGAAGCCGTCGTCGCTCTCAAGGATAGCCTCGCGGCATTTTATTCCCGTTATAGCATAGCCGTATTTCTTGCATATAGCGATATTCGAAGATATAATATCCTGCGACAGCAGCGGTCTTACGGCATCATGAACGAGCACGAGGTCGTCGTCGCCGACTCCAGCCTCCTTCAGTCCGTAAATTCCGTTGTGAATTGACTCCTGTCCGTTGCTTCCGCCATTGAAGATCCATTTCAGTTTCGTAACCGAAAACTGGTTGGCATACGACTGCAACACGGTCTGCCATCCGTCGAGACAAACCACGGCGATGCCGTCTATATCCGGATGCCGCTGAAAGGCAAGCATCGTATGGATGATAATCGGACAGTTGTCTACATGCATAAACTGTTTCGGGATATCCTGTCCCATTCTGTTGCCGGAGCCTCCGGCTATAATAAGGGCATAATTCATAGTCTATAATTTGAAGTCTACTTTTCCTTTTATCTCTTTTCTCGTTTCTTTCTTATGGATATTCAGATATGCACGGTTGTGCTTCTCTATGCGCTGCTCCACTGGCGGAAACTGCATGTAGTCGTTAAAGAAATGGCGCAGATATTCGTCGTAGTTCTCCGGCAGTAGCACTTCCGTATCCTCAAACTGAAATGCCTTTCCTTTTCCGAGCCATGCCTTCGGGAACACCTCGCGATGACCGTAAGAGCCAGTATACACTTGCACGTTCTTCGCCTTCTGATAGTCGTAAAGATGACTGAGTCTGTCCATTTGCCTAATCAGCCTACGGCGAATCGCCTTACGGAAGAAGAAAGCGGCAGTTTTTATTGCGAAGCGTCCCCATTCCTTCCTGTTGCCGAGCAGCGAAATATACTCTCCAAAGGAGTTATGTGTAGAAACAGCATTAAGTCTGTTAATAATCTTAGTGTATTTGTCTTTCAGTAGCCATGCCTTTTCCACGTCGTCGTCAGTAGCATCGAGCGGAAAGATATCCACATAAAGACCAATAATACACGGGATATGCCTGTCTTCAATCAGGGTAGTATTCTTATTCGCAATCTTCGAGAAATACAGAGGATAGGTATCATCGCTGTATGGTGTGATAATCTCGTATTTGCCAAAATCCTTTGTCTTGGCAAGTTCGAGCAAGCGGTCGTAGTCGGGACGCGGCATAATAACATCTATGTCATCATCCCACGGAATGATTCCATGATGGCGCACTGCTCCTATTGCCGTGCCGGCACAACAATAGTATTCGAGGTTATTCTCCTTGCATATCTGCATGAACGCCTTCAATATGTCAAGTATTGTGGCATTCCATTCTTTCTTTATGTTTTTTATATCCATATCTTCGGACAAAGGTAGTGCAAATCGAAGACAATAGCAAATAAATTCATTTATTTGTATTGTTGAGATGCAGCCTACCTTATTAAAAGGTAGTGCAAATCGAAGACAATAGCAAATAAATTAAATAAAACACACTTTTATTTCGCCTCTTGCCACGATAATTGTAAATTTGCAGCAATTTTTAATATTGACAGACAGAATTAACATATATACGAATGGAATCATTAAAGGAAAAAACGGCAAAGGGACTCTTCTGGGGGGCGCTCAACAGCGGCACGATGCAGATTCTGAATCTCGTGTTCGGCATCGTCCTCGCCAAACAGCTCTCGCCTGGCGACTACGGCATCGTAGGAGTGCTCACTATATTCTCGCTCATCGCCGGTAATCTGCAAAGCAGCGGCTTCACCCAGGGACTGACTAACATTAAGCAGCCTACGGCAAATGACTACAATGCCGTGTTCTGGTTTAACGTTATCGTGAGTGCTGTCATATATGTCGTCCTCTTCTTCTGCGCCCCGTTGATAGCGTGGTATTTCCACAGTCCGGAACTTACCACCCTCTCGCGTTTCGTATTCCTCGGCTTCTTCATCTCAGCCTTCGGCATCGCCCACAACGCCTACATGTTCAAGAACATCATGGCTAAGGAACGCACTATTACGGGCTTCGTGTCGCTTGTCGTGTCCGGCCTTTGCGGCATTACGCTTGCCTGCAACGGCATGGCATACTGGAGTTTGGCGTGGCAGTCGGTGCTCTTCGTACTGATGCAGAACATCTGCCGCTATTATTTTACTTTCAGCAAATGGCGCCCGTCGCTCCACATCGACTTCTCGCCTATCCGCAAGATGTTCTCGTTTAGCGTGAAGATTCTCGTTACTTCTATCATCAACACCATAAACAGCAATGTGTTGACTTTTATCATCGGACATAAGTTTCCGATGGCTGCCGTGGGCAATTTCACTCAGGCTAACAAGTGGAACACTATGGCCTACAGTACTATCACGGGAACCATCGAACAAGTTGCCCAACCTGTACTGGCACAGATTACCGACGACAACGAACGGGAGAAACGCGTGTTCCGCAAACTGATGCGCTTCACGGCATTTTTCTCTTTCCCCGCTCTCTTCGGCTTGTCGCTCGTCTCCCGCGAGTTTATCCTCCTTACTATCGGTGAGAAATGGGCAGACTGTATCCCGATGCTTCAGGTTTTGTGCATCGGTGGAGCCTTTTTTGCCTTCAACACCATGTATCAGCAGCTTGCCATCAGCAGCGGGCGGTCTGACATCTACATGTGGTGTAACATCGTGCAGATTGTCCTGCAGATAGCGTTGATTCTGCTCTCATGCAACTACGGCATTTTCTTCATGGTCGTAGCCTATACCGTATTCTCTATTCTCTGGCTCGGTGTTTGGCAGTGGCAGGCACATCGGATAATTGGAATCCGACTGACGGAGGTACTTGCCGACACTATGCCTTTTATGCTGTCGGCTGCTGCCGTGATGGCACTGACGTGGCTTGCCACTTCGTTCATCCACTACGATTGGCTCCTTCTTCCGCTGCGCATCATTATCGCCGCCGCCCTATACTTTGCCGTCATGAAGATTGCCAATGTGGAGATTCTCAACGAGTGTATTAGGTTTGCGAGGAGGAAGTGAAAAGAAAATAAATACACAATTTTATTCAACTTGTCGCATCATATTTTGCAATTAAATAAAAAATACGTACTTTTGCATTTGGAGAATTGCCATGCCAGAATAAATATAAAATTGGCAAAAACATAATAAGTTAACACAGAGAAAAGAAAAAAAGAAAAGTGCTTATAACAAAGCACATACATTATTTATTAAGCATTAGCTATTATTTCGCGTTTTGCCAAGAGCCTAGGAAACTGTTTGGAAATAAATATGACGGAATAATCAGTTAAGGTATACCTGTGTGTAATGGGTACCTTGTGAACTATAGATAAGAGCAATGCTCATTCCTCTACGGAGGTGTGAGTGTGTCTTATATAGTTCACAGAGGTTTCCATTTCCTAGGCTCACCTCTAAGCAAGACGCGATAAGAAAGCTCACACCTCTTTCTTTTCGCCTCTTACATGCGTTTGATAGCAATGCAAAATCATTCAAACGCACATGAAACAAAAATCATTTTTCTTTAAGGACGGCAAGCGCTATCCTGACAACAGCAATCTTCAGTCGCTGGTAATCGACTGGCTACGTTTTCCACTTGCCATAGCTGTAGTATTCATCCATAGCTTTGGTAGCAAACAAATTAATCTTGACACCCTTCACACAAATCCGTTCAGCATGGAATCGATTTATGATTTCATCAGAATAACACTTTCAAATATCGGAACACACTTTGCCGTTCCTGTTTTTTTTATGTTCTCCGGTTTCCTTTTCTTCTATAAAATAAAGGATTTTGACTTCAGCATATACAAGAACAAACTAAGAAAAAGATTCCATTCACTCTTTATTCCATACGTGTCGTGGATAATATTGTTCGTGATGCAAACTGAAATAAGGAAAATTGCCGGTGTCTTAATCAAAGGAAAGCCTGTATCCGGATTATGGCAGTATCTTGTGGAAATTGGCGGTATACACATATTTTGGGACAGCGCAAGATGGGGCTTTAACGTAAAGAACCTTCTTGGCTGGTATTCTCCCGGCACTGCACCTATCCTCGTCCCACTTTGGTTTATAAGAGATTTGATGGACGTTGTTTTGTTCACACCTATTATATATTATCTCATAAAGAAATTCAAAGTTGTACCATTGTTTGTCCTTGCAGCATGCTATATTACAGGCTTTTGGTTTCAAACTCCTGGCTTTTCGGCAAATGCCTTCTTCTGGTTTTCTTTCGGAGCGTACTTCAGTATACACGGGAAAGACATGGTGGCATTTATCTACAGGTTTCGTATTCCGGCATACATTATATGTATTATGACTCTACTTCCTTTAATTTGGTTTAACGGCAAGAAAGGAGATGAAGTAACAACAAACATGACTGCCGTGGCATTATATCCGTTTTATATAATATCATCTGTTTTCAGCGTAGTAAATATTGCCACAATGCTGATAAAAAAAGGTAAGGTTATTGTTTATCCCCATTTGGCAAAGGTTTCTTTCTTTGTATTCCTAAGTCATGTATTTGTATTGCAATATGTCAACTTAGTAAAGGACAGGCTTGTCGTTTCCGACAACTACATTGTTCTTACTCTGGTATACCTCGCCGTACCGATGATAACAGTAGTCATATGCCTGTTCATATATAGACTCCTTGACTTGTATATGTCAAGAATCCTTGCATTCTTAACAGGAAGCAGGAGATAATATTATAAATATGATAAAAAATTCTCTTTCCATAAGAATGTAAGAATCCTTATTGTCCGTAAAAATCGAGAATAAGGAATTTGCACTAAACTCAATACAGTTTACATGTAAAGCCGCACTAAACTCAGTGCGATTTTACACAAAAACTGCACTAAGTTAGTGCAATTATAAAGATTATTTGTATCTTTGCCCCAGAATATCCTCAAAACAAACATTAATGGAAAGATTACAAGCTACATACAAAAAGTTAATAAGAGAAACAACAAGCTCTTTTCATAGATATATGTTCAACCGTATAAACTGGAATGCCAGAATGGTTGGACTTATGGGACCAAGGGGTATAGGAAAAACAACTCTTGTACTGCAACATATAAAGGAACAACTTCCGATAAAAGAATCACTCTACGTACAAGCTGAGGATTTTTATTTTGCTTCTCATCGCCTAACCGAACTGGCTGATGATTTTGTAAAATTCGGCGGGAAATATCTGATAATCGACGAAATACATAAGTATAAAGACTGGTCAAGAGAACTTAAACTTATATACGACTATCATGCAGAGCTTCACGTTGTCTTTACAGGATCTTCAGTTCTCGATATCGCAAAAGGAGCTTCAGACTTGAGCCGTCGCGCCTTGATGTACGAAATGCAGGGGCTCTCATACCGTGAATATCTAAAACTTTTTCACAATATTAATTTCCCAGTTTGCCCGTTTCAACAAATATTAAGTAACGAAGTGGACATGCCCGACGGATTTCACCCTCTGCAATATTTTTCAGACTATCTACAAAGAGGATATTACCCTTTTTCAAACGGTGATATATATCAATACATACAACAAGTGGTAAACGCAACAATAGAAACAGACATTCCTCAATATGCGGACTTATCTGCTGCAACGTCAAGAAAATTGAAAAGACTGCTTGCTATAATATCCCAAAGTGCACCGTTTAAACCAAACATGACCCAAATAGGAAGTCAAATAGAAGTTTCGAGGAACAATATTGCCGACCTTTGTGTATACCTTGAGAAAGCAGGACTAATTGGACAATTGCGAACTTCGACAAACGGGATACTAGGACTGGGAAAAGTCGACAAGATTTATCTTGACAACACTTCTCTCTTATATGCTCTTGGAAATATGAATGTGGAAATCGGTACGGTGAGAGAAACTTTCTTCTTCAACCAGACAAGAACAGTGATGAATGTCACCGTGTCTCCCATTTCCGACTTTCTCATAGACGGGAAATATACATTTGAAGTTGGCGGTAAGAAAAAGAAACAAAAGCAGTTGCAAAATATAGAAAATGGTTTTGTTGTGAAGGATGATATCGAAACGGGATACGGGAACATCATTCCACTATGGATGTTCGGAATGCTATACTAATTGCATCAAATGTCTGTAAGCATCACATATACACAAGATACCAGCATTGCCACTGCGCCGTCAGTTCCGTCATTCCCCGTCAGCATCAGCAGCCTTCAGCCGCTTCTTTGGCGTAACTCCGAGTCCCTTTAGATTTTCCACACGCCGCATCACGTTGCCTGTACCTTCGTAGAGCTGGTTTCTGGCTTTACCGAAGGCAGTGCCAAGACGGTTGATGAGGTCGCCGACCCCATTGAAAGTCTCCTCGAAGCCAGCCACCTTGTCGTAGAGATCGGCGGCGGTCTTTACTATCTTCTCCACATTCTTGTTCTGGCGGTCATACTGCCACAGGTTGTAAGCCAGTTGCAAAGCCATCAGCAGGTTGCTCGGCGATATGATGATTACCTTCTTCTGATAGGCATAGCGACTAAGGTCGGGCTGCTGCCTCATGGCGGAGATATAGCTCGTTTCGTTTGGAATAAACATGAGTACGAAGCCGATGGCATCGTCGACGAGAGTGCTGTAGTCTTTCGCCGCCAACTCATCAATATGTTTCCTTACACTCAGGGCATGAGCCTTCAGCAGTCGGTCGCGCTCCGCCTCATCGTCGGTAGCCACGGCATCGGCATACGCCGTGAGCGACACTTTGGAGTCGATAACCACCGACCGCCCTTCGGGGAAACGCACGATGACATCGGGACGGAAGTTCTTACCTTCCCCGTCTTTCGTGTTTTCCTGAATGAAGAACTCCTCGTCCTTTCGCAGTCCGCTGTTCTCAAGAATCGTCTCCAGCACCATCTCGCCCCAGTCGCCCTGCATCTTGCTGTCGCCCTTCAAGGCTCTGGTAAGGTTGGCGGCATCCGACCCGATGCGCATAGTCTGTTCCTTCAGGTTAGCAACCGCCTGCTGCTGTTCCTGTTGGAAGAGCTTCATAGTAGCCTCAAAGGTATTCTGCAGCTCTTTCTTGTTAACTTCGTTCTGCGTCTTGCTCTCGTCAACAGACTTTCTGAACTCGGCAAACTGCTCCTTGATAGGTTTCAGCAGTTCGTCCATCTGCGAACGGTTGCTCTCCTGCAAGTCGCGCTGCTTGACAGCAAGCTGTTCGGCAGCAAGCTTCTGCATCTCCTGTCGCAGAGCCTCCAGCTTCTGTTCCCACTGTCGGTCGCTCTCCCGGCGCAAACGCTCCGAGTTGTTCCGCTCGTCGGCAAGAGCCTCGCGAGCCTCCTCTTTAGCCTTGGCGAGCATTGCCTCAGCCTCAGCCTTATACTGTTGCAGCCGTTTCTCCATATCCTCCTTCAGTCGCAAGTTTTCTGTTGCGAGCATAGAAGATTTTGCAGTCTCAGCTGATATCTTGCTCTTGTTTACGAGTATTCCTATTACAACACCGATACCGATGCCTATGATTATTGCTATAATGTATTCCATATATATATAAATGTATTTGTCATGCAAAATTAGGTAAAATACGCGGACTGCCGAACTGACATACAAAAAAAATCAAATATTATCCGAGTTCTTCCTTTCTCCACCTCATCGGCGACACGCCCTCGTGGAGGGAGAAGACCTTAGAGAAATAAGAAGCAGAGGAGAACCCCACCGAGAAAGCTATGTTTTCGAGCTTGCGGTCGGGGTTTTCTTTCATCATGCGCTTAGCCTCATCGATGCGCATTTCTGAAATCCATGAACTAAAACTCATTCCGTATTTCTCGTTGATATGATAAGAGAGGTAGTTCTTGTTCGTTCCGAGCACTTGAGCAAGATCCTCAAGGGTGAACTGATCCGAGAGATAGCGTTTCTTTTCCGTCCATGCCTGTATCTTCTTTTCTATCGTTTCACGCTCTGCACCAGAATTCTTCTCGTCCGCCATCTCTTCGCCAGAAGCATATTCCGGTTCAGCCTTTACAAGTATGCCGTATTTGGAACTGTAGTTTACGAAGCTGACGGCAATATATACGTTCAGCGAAATGACATAAAACTGGTATACCCAATTGAAATACACACTGCCGAACATCGTGGCAATGGCGAGACACCACGATACGATACACATCACGACGCTGACCATTATCCACCGGGCGAAACGCTGCATGTCGTCGGTGAAGTAATTCTCGAGCTTTTGTCTATATCTGCGGTATTCCCTAAAGAAGGAATAGACGAATTTTACGATATATGCAATCAGCAGGCACAATGCCGTCAAAGTAAGAGCATTGCGCCACTCACGTAGCGGTTCGAGCAGAGCGGAGAAAGCAATCAACGAGGTGAGCAGCCACACCGATATGGCAATGACAAAGCGCCTCGAAGTAACATAATTTTTGTTTAGCAATATGCAATAGGAGTTGCAGAGCAGCATATAGAGCAGATAAAACAGGGAAATATCTACCGCCGCTATGCTGTAGTTGAACTCATGCCACTTGCCGTTTGTAAGCATACACCACAGGAACAGGTTCAGCGACATTGTGGCAAACGAGCATGTAAGCAAACGTTTCGCCTTGCGATAAGGTTTGAATTCATCTGTAGAAGGAGCCTTTATCAGTGCTAACAGTATGGCTATAGTGAGATACGCCACTCCTGCGCAACGTATCAATTCCGCGAAATAATATTCAAATGGATTCATGGCAGACATAGGTCTATGTAATATGATGTTTTAAATTAATAAGTCTTTCTTTTGCAAAAGTAGCAATAATTCTTTTAAAAATGCAAACTTTGCAATATCATATTGCGATTTTACAAGAAGTTTTTTAGTCTTCTTTTTACGATTGTTAAAGAATATTGCCTACTTATAGCCTAAATTTGCAAGCGTAAAAACCAAGCAACACAAAATTTGAGATATATTTTCACTGCAACTTATGAAACGGGGAAGGCTAATTAAGTCTTCCCCAAATAAGGGGAAAAAGAAGGAACTCTCTGTCGCCTGAAGCATTTTTACCTTTATATATATTGGTTATAAGGGAAAATTAAGTAAATTTGCACGCATATGAGAATATATTTCTACCACACCGAAGATATACAGTATATTTACAGCGAATGGGAAAAGGGAAGCTTTCCCGGACATTTTCTGTATGGCGCCACGCATCTCGCCGACCACGGCATCGAGATGGTGATGCACCGCCACCGAGATTTCTCCAGCCGACTTAGGGCTGCACTGTACGTTCTTTTTGAGATACTGAAGAACTATAGAAAGATTGACGCCGTTTATGCCACACATTATAAATATCTGGAACTCGTGATATTCTTGCGAGCCCTTGGACTGTTCCGCAAACCTATCGTGATATGGCACCACCAGCCGATTATTACTCCCAAGAAGAAATGGCGTGAATGGCTCGGCAGACTCTTCTATCGCGGCATTGACGATATGTTTTTCTTCTCTAAAAAGCTCTACGACGACTCGCTGAAGACGAAGAAAGCGAGAAGGGAGAGGATGCACGTGGGGCACTGGGGTGCCGACCTCGACTTCTACGACCGGATTATGCGGGAAACTGCCGATGCTCGCCATAGCGGCTTTATCTCCACCGGACGGGAAAGGCGCGACATGAAAACTCTTGTGGCGGCTTTTAACCAAACCGACGCTCCACTCGACATTTATCTGAACAAGAGCAACTGTGGCATCGACTACGAAAGAATGTTCCGGGAGATGACGGTTAACGACAACGTGAAGGTTCACTTCATGTCGGGATACCAACAGGCTAACCTCAGCAGAACGGTGTACAACTCGGCTTGCGTCGTGATTTGCTGTCTGGAAACGAAATACACCGTGGGACTGACTACCGTGGTAGAGGCTCTCGCCCTCGGACTGCCTACGATATGCAGCCGCAACCCGCAGATTCCGGTGGATTTCGACAAGGAAGGATGCGGTATTTCCGTGGATTACTACGACACGGAGGGATGGGTGAAAGCCATACGATACATTCAGGAGCATCCCGAAGAGGCTGCAGAGATGGGCAGAAAGGCTCGTCTACTTGCCGAAAATCTCTTCAACGACAGGCGTTGCGCCAGTGAAGTGGCTGATGTTTTACTGAAACACAAAAGATGAAAAAACGCGTTTTCCATATTATATCGCGCTTCGACCTCGGAGGGGCTGAGCGCGTGGCGGCAAGCATAGCAGAATCCGGCAACAGGGATTTTGAATACCATATCGTGGAAGTGCTCCGCGGCAATACTCCGTTTACCGAAGGATTTATCGGGGAACTGCGGGATGCCGGCGTAAGGTGTCACCGCTCATGGATGCCGAACTTTCATTTCCACTTTATGGCGGAAAGGATTGCTGCCGTACTTTTTCCACTGCGCTTCCTGATTATCTGGCTTAGATTCAGACCCAACATCATCCATGCCCACACGGAAACACCCGACATGTGTCTGTGGGCCTTCTTCCGGGTTTTCCCGTGGCTGCAAAGACGATGCCGGATTGTACGGACGATACACAACACCTGCTTGTGGACGGGATTGAAACAGTTTGGAAGGAAGGTGGAGAAGTTCTACCAACGGAACAATGCCAATATCGCAATATCTCAGTCGGTGTTGGAATGCTACAACAGGGAATATGGTTCCATTCCACCTATTATATATAATGGTGTGCCCGAGGTGAAACAGGAGAGATACGACAAGCTTGTCAATGGTAAGGTGAACATTCTCTTTGCCGGACGCTTTGAGGAGCAAAAGGGCATCTGCCACCTTATATATATTATAAAGGCGCTGCAGGATATGCCGCAGTATCACTTCCATGTAGTGGGTAGCGGCAAACTGAAACAGACGGTGATGAAGGAACTCGGGGCTCTCGGCAACGTGTCTATAACGGAACCGATTTTCGGAATTTCAAGGTTTCTTGCCTCGTTCGACTATATGCTTATGCCTTCGGAATTTGAAGGACTGCCATTGATGGCGGTCGAGGCCTCTATGGCGGGGCTGCCGGTAGTATGCAGCGACTGCAAGGGGCTCTGCGAAACGGTGCCTAAGGACTGGCTACTGACGGCTCACAACAATTCGCACGATGAATACCTGAATATCTTCCGCAACATAATCCCCAATACCGACAGGAGCAGACTCCAAAATATTGCCCGCGACTTCGTAAAGGAACGCTTCTCGATAGAGAGTATGCGCAGAGGATATGAACAATTTTATGACGAGGACTGACAATGTACACAATTATAGATAAATTCAAAGATACGTTTTTTCACACTACAAGCAAGTATGACCTTTCGGCATGGGAGCATGTGCCAAATACGCAACTGCCCGTCTACGGCATCTACCATATATTCTGCGACAAGGACTGGCAGAAGATGGTTACGCAGCAGATTGCTCATCTGAAAAGCAGCGGACTCTTTGAACGTTCCACTAAACTGTATGTGAGTATTATTGCACGCAACGACGAGGATATTGCGGAACTGCGACGTATCGTGGGCGATGACTCTAAGTTGGAGATTATTGCCGACGGTCGCGACCCTCGAAAGTTTGAATACCCTGCCCTGCAGTTCCTTCGCCGAAAGTGTATTGAGGAGGACTGCCTCGTGTATTATTTCCATACAAAGGGCATTACTTACCAGAATTTGTCTACCACAGACCGCAAGTTCAACAACTTTAAGCGCAATATCGAGGCATGGCGATTGATGATGGAATATTTTCTTTTCGACAAATGGAAAGTGGCAGTAAACCTGCTGTCGGGCTGCAGACTTGCCGCGGCAGACGGACCACAGCATAGCGCTATCGACGGCGAACGCTTCGACGTGTATGGCTGCTACCGTTTTCCGCCACCTCCAATGCAGTATTATCTGTATGCCGGAAACTTCTGGTGGGCAAGGGCTCTGTATATCCGCACGCTTCCCGACTTCGACGAAAGCCGTATGGCTGGCGACCGTTTCTTTGCCGAGGAGTGGCTTTTCCGCGGCAATCCGAGGAGCTTCTCAGCCTTCGACACTCTTGCCGACATTTATTGTGTCGACATGGTGCCGTCGCTTTATCGCTCCGACATGAAGGCATCGCTCTGGGAAAGAGTGAAATTCACCCTTCGCTACAACTTCGTGAAGCTCTGTCGCCACGGCTTCGGCTACGACTACAAGGAGGCTTGTCAGAAGAGATATCAACGGATTAAGGAATGAAAAATATTCGTGAGATTCGTGTAATTCGTGTTCAACAATAATTTTTTTGCTTAATATTTATAAATACGTATCTTGAAATATAGATACGTATTATTTCAAAAAAGTTATTTCTAAGTTTGAAATAATCATTTCCAAGTTTGAAATAATCATTTCCAAGTTTGAAATAATCATTTCCAAGTTAGAAATAAAGAAATTGTAGTATGTACCTGTATGTTGGCTACATCAACGAGGCTATAAATTTCGCTAAAAGCCAAGGTGGTGGCGGTAGCAATACCAAAGATTGAGGACGTGAGAAGGACGAAGATGAGATAGAATGGATAAGACGATGCTTGCGGCAAGCAACGAGGATAATAAAACCAAGAAAAGGTAAAGAAATAAGACGGTTAATGATTAGATGCGAGAAATCATATAGGCTTCTCACATCTAATCAAATACCCGAATAATGCTACCAAACAAAATACACATCAGTTCTTCTTTTACAGTAAGCAATAGCCACATCACGTGCCGCTTTAATTCTGGTTTTTTCAAGCTCCGTCTCACGTTGTGATTGCCTTTCAATGAGTTCAACAGCCCGTCGAGCTTCTGCATCTTTAGTTTGTTTGATTTGCATACAGAGATGTTTGGCTTCAGTAGCACAAGAACTTGTCATATCTATTTGCTGAAGATATTCAGCTGCAGCATCATAATTGCCGTTAGCGTATTCCACTCGGGCTTTCTGAATTATATTGCTGCATTCCTGCGTTTGGTATTGACGATAAATTGTAGTTATCTCGTTGTTGACTTTTGCATAACCTGAGATTGTTGCAGGACAAGAAAACAACAGAGCCAATCCTTCACTATATTGTTGAATGTTGGCAAAAGTATGAGCACGTGATATAACTGAATTAAGGTTTCGCTGATAATAATCTATAATCTTGTTTTTTGCCGTATGTATGAATGTTGACAATCGCTTGTCCTCTGTAGAAACCTTTGATATGGCATTTTTTATAGCGTCATCATCACTGAATCCTTCTCCTCGAACTGTGAGAACGCAACTTGCAAAAGTCGTGCTTGTAACAAGATTAGTACAGATGAAGTTGAACTGTATGTCGCTTGTGTGTATGTTTCTCATACCACCCTCCACTAATTGTCGGTTGACAAAACTTATTTCTGGCTTAATAGCAATTGTGCTGACTTCTGCTGTTTCTACTCCATTTTCTGTCATGGCTGGCAAGAACTTGCTTCTCAGCATTTTTGCTGTATTATTACTAAGCAGATCATTACCAGAAGGAAGAGCAAAAGCGATTTCAATCCCTTGGGCAGAAACCGTAAATAAGCAACAAATCAGTATTGCCATGAGCAATAATGTTCTTTTCATAATTGGTCCTTCTGTTATTTAATGGTTACAACCAACATGTTATTGCTTGTTGTCCTTTCTATTTTGATTCCAAGATTGCGGAAAAAAATCAGTAACTTTAAGCCAAACTTGTTGATATTATACGTTCTTCCATTTTCATCTTTTAACGGTATGCGGATATCATCGAAAAGCATCTGTTTGTCGGTAGTACCCTGTATATGGTAATTGCCTTTATAAGCATTCTTTTCCACCCACATTTCCAAAGCATCGGACAAGGAGAGACCGTCACTTCCTACCTCTTGCGACATAGAGCGAGAGGATGCCTCGTCAATGCCTACGGTCACCGCTATGGACTGACCGTTTTCAGCTATATCCATCAGTTTCTCTTGCATTGTATTCAAGAATTTGTCCATTCCGGTCTCAATAGCTCTTGATGTCAGTTTGCCATAGTCGTCAGTGTAAAACTTCCCGCTCTCGCAAACTGCATTGGCAAGCGAATTTGCTGTAGAGGTTTCATAACCAGACAGAATTACTTTCATGGCATTGCCAGATGATGATTCCAATGGGGTTATTTCCGCTTCTACATAAACGTCTGCACCAGATTGTTGTATAATCATTGTCTTGACATCCTGTTGTTGGGTATTTCCTAAGGCGGTGGCTTTTGACAAGGCTTTTACCTTGGCAAAGAAATCAACAGTGGTATAACCTCTTTGGTCAAATGCTTCTTTTATCTTTGTTAAGGCTATACGCTTATTCACATCATTTTCCAAGACGGTGCGGATATCTTCGCCTTGCGTAGTATATGGTATGACCATAATTTTTGGACGTGCCGTAGGCAAAGGAGTAACTTGAGACTCTATGCTTTGTGCCCATGTGCAGCAGAACGCACACAGTCCCAATAGTATTGTTGCAATTCTTTTCATATTCATTTCTTAATAATTAGGTTACAACGAACTAAATTGTGAGAAGCTTTACTATTTTCAATAGCGATAATGACTTTGTGTGACACGCTGCATTCGGCGAATGACTCTCCTGAGAGTTTTGTCACCTTGGCCTTTCCTAGTTCAGATGGATAAGGCTTACCATCAAGCATCTCTACTGATTCTATCGTAAACGTATCACCGACCTTGATTCCAGCTTCCTTGCCGACGCTGAGAAGTATCGTGCTTTTATCTATCGTCTTCAAGACTTTTCCCTTAACGGGGAAATTGATACGGAAATATTCATATATGTCGGATTGCAGGCTTTGCATGGCTGCTGCAACAGCACTCTCTGGCGACAGCATTTCCTTACTGCATTTTCCATCAAAACTCTGTGCCTCATTGCTTACGCCTGTCTCTACGTCAACAACCTTCAACTGAAATGCCACACTCGCTTTATAACCACGAGTGCTTCCGTCACTGTTCTTCATGCGATAAACTGGTATCTTAACAATATGACCTGTTACCAACTGCTCAGCAGCAACAGCCGCACCTTGTTCTGCAAGATTATGGCTATCGAGAAAAGCCTCGCTCTTCTGCAGTTCAAGCTCATCAACTACTTTATCGCGACTTGTTCTGTCAACTACAACAAAGCGGTGAGTGTTAGTCAGCATTTCCACAACTTTCTCTGTTACAAGTCCTGTGTATGGACTCTCTTCATCGCAGGTAAACTGAGTTACACCTACGACTGGGCGGTCATCTAATGCTAAAGAAACTTGCGTATATCCGCAAAGGATACACGCAAGTATGACCGCATATAAAATGCGAAAATTTCCCATTACAAATTCTTTGCAGTTTTTGCTGTTTCAATCATCTGCTTGATGGCAGCGACCTTCGCTTTTGATTCTTCAAGTAAAACAGGGTAAGCATCTTTTGTAAAGGCGAGAGCTGATACAATCTTAGCTGCTTTCATTGGATTCTTGTTAGTAGAAGATGCCTTGGTTGCAGCCTCTGCACCTTTTCCTGCTTCAGCGATAGAAACACCTTCTGCTGTTAGAGTGGTACCTAATGCGACAAGTTCCTCTACTGTAGGCTTCTTGATAGTTACGTCTGTAACACCATCCTTCGTCTCGCCAATTTGACGATAATAAAGATCTTGAAGTAGAGCTGATGACGCAGCGGAACTGATGGCTGCATTGTAAACTCCCTGTACATAGGAGTCAACGTCAGGAACTCCAGTTTGCTTCGGCTGCTTAGAGCAAAGTTTCTCCAATTTTGCACAACGGTCGATGCTGGCCTTGATGTCTTCTTTGGACTGACCGAAACAGAATGATACCGACATTGTTAGCAAAGCTGCGGTAACAAATAAAAATCTTTTCATCTTGTATTATTTTTAAGATGGCTGCCTGGCTACCACAGCAGGATTAATTTTATTGGCTAATATACAGAATAAAGAACGTGGAGCCAGTCTGTCACTCGTTCCACGATTCGTAGGCCTTCGCATTGCCCTGTCAGTCCGAAACGAGCAACGC